>Ga0208243_1000019_pt1 | contig 255447 bp, 254 predicted proteins | sample Subbio2Aug_QV12A_FD_184826 | JGI IMG/M metagenome (GOLD analysis project Ga0208243, IMG submission 184826) | Serpentinite rock and fluid subsurface biosphere microbial communities from McLaughlin Reserve, California, USA - CR12Aug_QV12A (SPAdes) | ecosystem: Environmental > Terrestrial > Deep... | reverse complement strand
TGGATGTGGTGGTCTCGGATGTCACTACGCCCACCCATACCAATGTTCTCTTGGATTTTTTCTTTTGGGTTTTCCCAACGGAAAATGGTAGGGATGATTTTGACTTTTGGATTTAGGGCACGGAGTTCTTGGACTCGTTCCTTTCGGGAAGTACTTGACCAACTGGAGATGAGTTCTCCGTTATTGGAAAGACCACCTTTCATTGTGTAAATGAACGGATGGATTTCATTATAGAGGTGGACTGTTTTTTTCATCGCCGTCCAGTCAGTGGACCAAGCGGAAGAGCGAAAACTGACATTCTCATCTGGAACGAAGTTTGGTGCCTCCACAACTTCTTCTTCCACAGTGACAGTTTCTTTTTTCTCGCCCGTCTCCATTTCAGAGGGAGTGCCGAGAGAAGGAGTGGATGCTTCCACTACACTTGGGTTTGTATTTCCCGTTTTAGGAAGGTCTTTCAAAACCAAAGTGGAACCTGAATTTTGCATGAGATTCATTCCCAAATAAAACGAAATGGCAGATAAAAAGAACCAAGAGGCAAATAATAAGGAATACTTCGCCACATTCGAAAGTGGGCGTTTTGGGGCATTAGGGGATTGTGATTCAGACATATACGTTTCTACTAGATTGATTATCGAACTGTTCAGAAAAAAAGAGTAGAGATTAATCGAAACCCACTCTATCTATCTGTATCCCATGATTTTTTAGGAGCCATTCTCTCCTAGTCGAAATTCATTTGGGGGGGAAAAGAAATCCATGAATGCCTTAAAACAAAAACCGGTGATCCTATATACTGTCCTACTCAGTTTTTTTCTTACGTTTTTACTCCTTGCGGAACTTACGGGTAGTAAATTATTTTTTGCCTTTGGGTTTACCATGACAATGGGGGTCATCCCATTTCCCGTTACGTTTATCATCACAGACTTACTCAATGAATACTTTGGGCGTAAGGTGGTACGAGCCACAACCTTCCTTGGGATGGTAATGATTGGATTTGCCTACCTTCTCATCGTCATTGATATTCAAATTCCAGCAAGCCCTGATTCTCCGATTGATGATGTTTCCTTTGAAAGAGTGTTTGCCAATTCAGGTCTTGTGATCCTTGGTTCCATCATTGCTTATGTGATTGGACAGATGATTGATTTACATACCTTTCATTTTTTACGAAAAAAAACGAAGGGAAAACACATTTGGTTACGAGCTACTGGTTCCACTGTGATTTCACAACTCATTGACTCCTTTGTTGTGATTTTCATTGCCCTTGGAAAGTACCACCCAGTACCAAAACTTGTTTCCATTGCCAGTACCAATTTTTTATACAAAATGGGAGTTGCGATCCTCATCACACCCGTATTGTATGCCATCCACATTTACATTGATCGATACCTTGGAGAAAACTTAAAACAACAAATGTTCAAGGAAGCGATGGAAGAAGAAGGATATGAATCTTCCATACAACCAGGGTAAATCCATGTTCAAACCAAGATCCGAACGATTATATACTCTCCTCGGTAAAACTCCTGTCAATATTGGACATAGAGGGGCAAGGGGTCTTGCTCCAGAAAATACACTTGTATCTTTTCTGGTAGGTTCAGAATCCACCCATTATTTTGAGTTGGATACCATGTTATGTGGATCTGGGGAACTGGTTGTCATCCATGATTTTACTGTTGACCGCACAACAGATGGAGAGGGAAAAGTTGCCGAGATCCCCTATCGCCAGTTAGCCGATCTTGATGCAGGGGGATTTTTTTCCGAGGATTTTGAAGGTGAACAGATTCCAACCTTATCCCAGATTGTACAAACCTTACCTGAAAACACAGTGTTTGATATTGAACTGAAAAGTGAAGGCAAAAGAGAAGAACGAGAAGAATTGGCGAAGGCAGTAGTCAAACTCATCCGCAAGTTTCAGTTACAAAATCGAATTTGGGTGAGTAGTTTTGATTGGGAACTAGTAGACTTAGTACGAAAAGATGAACCGGAAGTTTTACGTGGTTTACTCATTGAAAAAGGAGATTCACTTAACGAAAATTATATGGAGTTTGAGCCAGATTTGATCCTCCCCCATTTCTCAGCATGTTCCAAGGAATTTGTATCCAAGTGTAATTCTGAGTCTTTACTTGTGATTCCTTATACTCCCAATACAGAAGAAGAATGGAAAACTCTCATAGATGTAGGTGTCTCTGGTCTTATCACTGACTATCCCGATCGGTTGGCTCAGTTTTTAGCAAAATAAAGCCAAATCCAATTCCCCCAATGGTCCTCATATAACGAATACCCTTGGGTTGGTACTGCTTGTACCAATTGGCAATGGGAAAGGATTCTGTCTAGAGGGTCGTGTTGGTCCACTTGTAAAGTGAGAGTTCCTCCTCGAACAGGGCAATGTTCCGTTTCTTTCGAAAAAACAATTCGTAAACCAGACACCAATTCTAGTTCCGCATGACCAAAACTTTCTTTCAGAACTTTGCCACCTAAAATGGATTGGTAGAAGTGCATAGGTTCGGAACAATTTTCACCACCCGCCAAATTGACAGAGAAGAGGTTTAACGGTTTGTTACGAGTCACAATTTGTTCTGGCATATGAATCCAATCCTAATCGTCAGAAATTTTTTCCAATCATATTTCTACTCATCTTGGAAACAGTCCAAAGGGAAAGAAGAAATGGTTTTGATACTATTTTTAAGTATTTCTAGTATCATTAATTACTTGTTATGCGAAACTATTTATTTTATTCCCTTATACTCTGCTGACCAACTGTATACACCGCTATTTGTGAAAGATTGGATGAGAGGAGAAGGAATTTTGCATTGGTATCTACCCCCTTCTCCCTATTTTTTTCCCGACATAGGGTGTATGGCCATCTTGTACTGGGTATTCCCTTTTTTGTATCTGCCTACTATTTACGGTGTGGTGCAAATGGTTTTCCTTCAATTAGGATTGTATATGGTTTTGTCATCAAAGGTATCCAAAGAAAAAACAATCCAATTCTTAATCTGGTTCCAAACCTTATTCACAGTCTTTTCCTTACTCGGTGCATCTTTAGGAGATAAACCTCTGCCCTTGGTGCATTTTCTTTCGAATGCCCACCATAGTACAGGTTTTTTCTTTAGCCTATTCCTCGTAAGTCTTTATTACCAATTCCAATCAAATGAAAATCCCACTTCCTCTTTCCCAAAACAACCAGAGTATGATCACAAAACAAAGATAAATCGAAGTTTCATATTTTCCAAAATGTTTTTGCCAAAACAAGTTTCTAGGTTTCTATTTTTATTCGGTTTTAGCCTCTTATACATTTCCGATCGATTCTCTTTTTGTATTGGGATCTTTTGTTTGGTCATTATCAAATCTTCGGAAATGGATTCTAAAGATTGGAAAATGTTGATTCAGAAAAAATCCATTTTTTCCTTTCTTTTCATTCCGTTTTATTTCATCATCATGGAACTCATTCTTTACTCCCTCAAAACAAAACTCCAGATTCCCAACAGTTTTGGAATTTTATTAGGTTCTCTCCAAACAAAAACATTCGGAGAAATTAGCTTCCTAACCATTCATTATGTATATGATTTTTCCAAACTGCTAGTGTATGAGAATCGATCCTTACTCGGATTGTTGTTTGTGTTCGTATTCTTTTTTCGTCGGTTTCCACACCAACTCAAACAAATGATTCTTTTGTTGATTCCAATTTTACTCTTCCTCCTTGTGGTGGTGGGTCGATTTACTTACCTCCATCCTTATCCCATTCGTTACCTCTTTCCCCTTTGGTTTTTGGGACTCCTTGGTGTCTCTTGGGGATTGGCAAAAAAAAGAAATCCAATACCTCTCCCCATCCTTCCCGTTTCCCTTCTCCTTTGGATTTTGATTTTCAGTTTTTTTCCCAATCCCCGAAAGGAAGTCCAAACCTTCTACCAATCGATTACCAGACAAGAGGTCTCCTATGATCTAGAAAAACCGATTCGGTTTTGGACAGAAGGCAAACAAACTCCAACGCCAGTGCAAGATGATGGGAAACCATACCGCTGGATCACAGGTGCTTTCCATACTCCTTGACAGACTTCGGGGAAACTATGATCTGGAAGGAGATGGAAGATTACGTACGGATTTTTGATACGACTTTGAGAGACGGTGAGCAGTGCCCTGGCGCTGCTATGAGTGAAGACGAAAAAGTAGAAATTGCGGGTCACCTTGCGAGGATGAAAGTAGATATCATTGAAGCAGGTTTCCCAGTCTCTTCCCCTGTTCAGTTCAAAGCAGTCGAAAGGATTGCTCGCGAAATTGAAGGTCCTACCATTTGTGGTCTTGCCCGTGCCCTCCGCCCAGATTTAGAAGCGGCAAGAGATGCACTAAAACCAGCTAAATCCAAACGCATTCATACATTCATTGCTTCTTCTCCCATCCATATGAAACACAAACTCGGGAAATCACCTTCCGAAGTCCTAGAGATGGCAAGGATTGCCGTTCGAATGGCAAAAGACTTTGTACCCGATGTAGAATTTTCACCAGAAGATGCAACAAGATCGGAATGGGAATTCTTACGTGAGTTAGTTGAAGCTGTAATCGAAGAAGGCGCAACGACAATCAACATCCCAGATACTGTTGGTTATACCACCCCTCAAGAATACATGGATCTGTTTCAATTTTTAAAAACGAAGGTGAAAGGTGCGGACAAAGTCATCTTTTCTGCGCATTGTCATAATGACCTAGGCCTTGCCGTTGCCAACTCCCTTGCCACTGTCCTTGCGGGTGGACGCCAGATTGAATGTACCATCAATGGAATCGGTGAACGTGCAGGTAACACAGCCATGGAAGAAGTGGTCATGGCTTTAAAAACGAGAAAAGATACCTTTGGTGTGGAAACAAAGATTGATTCCACACTCATCACACGTGGTTCTCATTTAGTAAAAACCATTACAGGGATGGTTGTACAACCTAACAAAGCGATTGTGGGAGCCAATGCATTTGCCCATGAATCAGGTATCCACCAAGATGGTGTGATCAAAAACCGACAAACCTATGAAATCATGACTCCAGAGTCAGTGGGTTTAAAATCCAACCGTATGGTGCTTGGTCGTCATTCAGGTAGAGCTGGATTCAAGGACCGAATCATTCGTATGGGATTTGATCCAAAACCAGAAGAAATTGACAATGCATACAATCGGTTTTTGGAAATTGCAGATAAAAAAAAGGAAGTCTTTGACGAAGACATTGCTGCCCTTTTCCAATCTGAAATTAGCCGTTCACAAGTAGATGAAACTTATAAACTGATTTCTTTTGAACAAAATACTGGTTCCGACAAAGCACCTTATGCAAAGGTAAACTTACAAAGCAAAGGTGAAACAAAAGTTGGCGAAGCAAAAGGTGATGGACCTGTTGATAGTATCTTTAAAGCAATTAGTTCCGTGACTGGACTGTCCCCACTCTTATCTCGCCTTGTGATCTCACCTGTCACAGAAGGAACCGATGCGATGGCGGAAGCCTCTGTCACATTGGAGGACGGCGAACGCCGAGTTGTGGGTAAAGGGGATTCAACAGATATCATTGAAGCATGTGCCAAAGCCTACATCAATGCTTTGAATCGGTTGTAAAAAATGGCTTCAAAGGAAAACCAATTTGATCCAAAATTATTTGTGAGAAAGGAACTCCTAAATTTTTCTCCCTACACTCCAGGAGAACAACCAGGACTAACTACTTCCACAATCAAATTAAATACAAACGAAAATCCCTATCCTCCTTCTCCGAAAATCCAAAAAGCAATCGAGGAAGTGATCGAAAAAGGATTACTCCGAAAGTATCCCAATTACCATGCAAGGAAACTACAGGAACTCATTGCAAAAGATTATGATTTGGACCCAAACCAAATCCTGGTCACCAATGGTTCGGATGAAGCCTTACGTTTGTTATTCCAAACTTTTATTGGTCCAGGTGACACTGTTGTTGCACCTGACCCAACGTATTCCTATTACCCGGTGCTTACCGAACAAATGATGGTTGGAGCCAAATATAAAGCGGTTCCAGTCCTAGAAAATCTACATTTTGATTTTGATACTCTTAAAAAATCAGAAGGTAAGTTACTTTGTTTTGCCCATCCCAATGCTCCTACTGGTATCGAAGAACCTAAAGAAAAACTATTAGATCTAATTCGTTCTTTTCCAGGTCTTGTTTTGTCGGATGAAGCTTACATTGATTTTACCGATGGAAACGCTAGTTTGATGCCAGAGATCAAACACCATCCAAACCTACTGGTTTCGAGAACCTTTTCCAAATCATATGCCCTCGCCGGTCTTCGTGTTGGTTACATTGTTTCCTCACTTGAAACCATTTCCTGGATCCGAAAACTCAAAGATTCCTATAATGTTGGAATCATTGACCAAGTGATTGCAGAAACTTCATATGAGGACAAAGAATATTTCCTAGAGAAACGAAAACTTGTTTTATCAGAACGTTCTCGCCTGAAAACCAATTTGGAATCCTTAGGTTTTACCATCCCGAACTCTTCTACTAATTTTCTATTTTGCAAACCAAAACAAGGAATTTCTCCAGAACACTTATACCTTTCCTTAAAGGAAAAAAATATCCTCATCCGGTATTTTTCATATGGAATTTGTAAGGAATTCATTCGGATTACGATTGGAACAAAAGAAGAAAATGATATCCTTTTCCAGTCCCTAAAGGACCTAGTATAAAAAAAACCCAACAAAACGTCTGTTCTGTTGGGTTTCTATTTTGTTCATTTCTGTTTCTATAAAGTTAAAATCTCAATCCACCTTGATTCAAATTCATACTTTGTTGATTTATGAATTTCGAATTTCAATTTTTGTTTTTTTCGGTTCAATTTTTGGAATCGAAAGTTCTAAAATTCCGTTTTTCATTTTTGCAACGGCTTTTTCAGAATCAATTGCTTTGCTAATGGTAAACTTTCGGAAATAGTTACCTTCCTTGTATTCCGCAAGTCGAACCTGACCTTTTTCTTCCGTTCCAATTTTGAATTTCCCTTCTAATTGGAGTTGGTCTTTTTCGATTGTGATTTCAACAGATGTTTCATCCACACCAGGCATTTCTACTCGGAATAAAATCATGTTTTCTGTTTCATAAACATCTACATTCGGAGAGTAAACCCTTACTTGTGGTTGAACATCCTTTACCCCAGCTCTTTCATCTAACGTTTGTTTATTATCTGTTGTCAGTGTACTCATATCGTCTTCTCCTTATCTTATCCGATGCTGATAGATACTTTTTTCGGTTTGTCTTCTTCTCTTCTTGGTAAGTGAATGTTTAAGACACCGTTTACGTATTTTGCAGAAACTTGTTCTTGGTTCACTCGGAATGGAAGTTCAAGAGTTCTATGGAATTCACCGTGGAAAATTTCCCTTCGATGAACTTCTGTTCCTTCCGCTAAATCTTCTGCCTTTTTCTTTCCATGAATGGAAAGCATATTGTCTTTTACATTGATATCGATTTGGTCTGTGTCCATTCCAGGCAAAAGGCAAGTGACCAGTGCCTCATCTTCTTTTGTGTACACATTCACAGGAGGAAAATGCGATGAACTTCCGAATTGGTCATTCAAAATGGAACGAGTCAACTCATCGTTCAAACGATCAAAGTCTCTCCAAAACTGGTTTGTTTTTGTTTGTGGGTCTAGAATTCGAAATAACATGCAAAATCTCCTTTTAGCACTCTTATTCGTAGTCTGCTACTTCAGTTAGCACTCTACACTTTGGACTGCCAAATGTCAATTCGAATTTAGATTTTTTGTATCTGGTAAAAAAAATTTTGTCTCATAGGGAAGGAATCCATAGTTTGGATGGCAATGGCTATTACGGATCAATTGAATGCACTTGGGATCCAAATCCCTCCCGTTCCAGCGGCTCTTGCTGCCTATATTCCTTCCAAACGTTCTGGTAATTTGGTTTTTACTTCCGGCCAACTTCCTTTGGTCGCCGGAAAATTACGAAAAATAGGAAAAGTTGGAAAAGAGGTCACTCTTGAGGAAGCGAAAGAGGAAGCAAAGCAGTGTTTACTCAATGCACTTTCGGCTTTATTATTGCAGATAAGTTCCTTAGACCAAATAAAATCCGTTGTGAAAATCGGAGTTTATGTGGCATGTGATGAAAACTTCACAGAACAACACTTAGTTGCCAATGGAGCATCTGAACTTGTCGGGCAAATTTTTGGCGAAAATGGAAAACATGCGAGATTTGCCATCGGGGTGAGTTCCTTACCTCTTAATGCAAGTGTCGAATTAGAAATGACAGTTGAAGTAGAATGAAAAATTCAATTTTAAATTTATTGTCTGAATTTACAATTTTTCTAAAAGAAACCATCAAATTAATACCCGACTTACTTAAAGTTTGGTGGTATTTAGGCAAACGGATTACATTATCATTATATAGTTATTGGAAAACAAAACTATTCTATGATAAAATATTTTTTATATTTTTATTCCTCCAACTTTTGTTTGCGGTTTTACCTTGGTTCCATTATGAGATTACTTTTTTTGAAAGTAAAGAATCCATCTCTTTAAGTCCGAAACTGAATTCGATTTTTATCTTAATCAGTTTACTTAATTTTTTCTTCTTGGGTTTTTGGAAATCTTCTTGGACAAGAATCTGGTTTTTTGCAACTGAAATGGTCTCTGCGATTATTGTGATATGGGGATATTTGGAACCAAAAAGAACATATTATGATTTTGTCAATGCAAGTGAGGTGACAACTCAAATCACATTTTACCTTTTCCTAGGCTCCTTGTTTTTTGCCTTTCTATTCGGATACTTAAGTTTTAAAAAAGAGGATGAGGTATTCCTACATTCCCATTAGAATATTTTGAATGGAAATGAAAATACCTTTCTCTAAGATTCAACCATCAAGTTTCTACTTCTACTATTTCCAATTTTGAATTTCCGAGATTTTCTTGTAAGTCCACCAAAAATGCCTTCACTTTGTCTTTATGAAAAAGTAGTTTTTTCGATAACGGTTTGCCTATTTCCGAATTGATGATCCTTTGGATGGGCCTTGCTCCCATTGCCTTGTCATATCCGGTTTCCGCTAAATACCTGACCGCCTTCTCCGTGATGTCCAATTGAATTCCTTTTTCTTTTGCTTTATTTTGTAAAGTTTGAAACATTCGTTTGACAACTTGTTCAACAATGGCAATGGATAGGGAATTAAATTCTATGACTGCTGTTAAACGGTTACGAAACTCAGGAGTAAATGTCCTTTCGATTGCTTTTAATGAACGATCATCATAACGATCCGAATCAAAACCAAGAAGTGGTTTAGAACTTTCCTGTGCTCCTGTATTTGTTGTCAAAATTAGGATTACATTTTTAAAATCTGCTTTTTTCCCTGTACTATCTGTTAAAGTAGCATGGTCCATCACTTGTAAAAGGATGTTATAAATATCCTCATGGGCTTTTTCAATTTCATCAAAGAGAAGCACACAATGGGGTGTTTTGGCAATCGCATCTGTGAGTTGACCTCCTTGGTCATAACCCACATAACCGGGAGGGCTACCGATAAGTCTTGATACAGAATGTTTTTCCATATACTCACTCATATCAAAACGGAGAAATTGAATTCCCATTTTATCTGCGAGTGTTTTTGCTACTTCTGTTTTACCAACACCTGTAGGACCTACAAATAAAAAACTACCAATTGGTTTTCCTTCATCACCAAGTCCCGAACGTGAATAATGAATGGCATCCACAATTTGATCGATGGCATGGTCCTGTCCAAAAACAATGGTTTTGATTTCGGAATCCAAGGATTCTAATTTCTTTTTGTCATCAGCTTTGACTGTTTTTTCTGGGATCTTTGCAATTTTGGATACCAAGGATTCAATTTCGAAAATACCAACAGTCTTTTTTGATTTTTCTTTGTTTTCGTCTCGTAACTTGACAAAGGCACCTGCTTCATCGAGAAGGTCGATGGCTTTGTCTGGTAAAAATCGATCCCGAAGGTGTAAGGTAGATAAATCCACACATGCTTCAATGGCTTTTTGGCTATAGTGGACACCATGAAAGGATTCATATTTCGGCTTAAGACCGTTTAATATCTGTATGGCGTCCTCTCTGGAAGGTTCAACCACTTCAATTTTTTGAAATCTGCGTGATAAGGCATGGTCTTTTTCAAAAATGGATTTGTATTCTTTATAAGTAGTGGTTCCAATACACTTAAGTTCACCATTGGCTAGGGCTGGTTTCATTAAATTTGATGCATCAAGACTCCCACCAGATACCGCTCCTGCCCCAACGATGGTATGGATTTCATCTATAAAAATGACCTTTTCAGGTTTTCCCACTAACTCTTGTAAAATTGCTTTTAGCCTTTCTTCAAACTCACCTCTAAATTTGGTTCCAGCCATGACAAGTCCCATATCCAAAGAATAAATTTCCAATCCCAATAAACTTTTAGGAACTTTTCCTTGGACAACTCTTTCCGCAAGGCCTTCCACAATCGATGTTTTACCAACTCCAGCTTCTCCCACAAAAATAGGATTGTTTTTCCTTCGTCTAGAAAGGATGTGGATTGTCCTTTGGATTTCCGTTTCCCTTCCGATACAAGGGTCTAATTTTCCTGATCTTGCTTTTTCAGTCAAATTCACACAGAATTTTTCCAAAGCAGACTGCTTTGATTTAACTTCTGCTTCTTCTTCGAAGGATTCTTCCTCGGATGAAAAATCTGGTTCATCTGAATCGTTTTCTTTTTTGAATCCATGGGAGATGTATTTGATCACATCCAATCGTTTGATGTCTTGTTTTGCTAACAGATAACATGCTTGGCTATCTTCTTCCCGAAAAAGAGCAACTAAAACATTATTTCCATCCACTTCTTCTTTTCCTGAATTTTGTACATGAAAAGCAGCAAATTGGATAACAAACTGAACTCCCACAGTATACTTTGGTTGGATTTTTAAATTAGGAACAGAGATGGAAGATAAATCTTCTTCAAAGTATGAAAGTAACTCTTTACGAAGTAAATCCAAATCACAGCCTACATTCACAAGAACCTCTTTTGTTTTTTCGTTATAGGTTAGTCCATATAACAAATGTTCCAGAGTGACAAATTCATGGTGGTATTTTGTCGCTTCTTTTTGTGCGAGTTCTAAGGTTTTTTCTAAATCAGTTGAAAAATTCATATTTATTCCTCTTTTGCCAATTGGCATTGTAAGGGGTGACCAGCCTCATCAGCTAACTTATGTACTTCCTCTACTTTTGTACGTGCGATGTCTAATGAATACACTCCGCAAACAGCAGATCCTTCCGTATGTGCTTTCCACATGATTTGACGAGATTCTTCCATTGATTTCCGAAAAACAACTGCTAATACATAAACTACAAATTCTTGAGGTGTATAATCATCATTGATTAAAATCACTTTAAACCGATTTGGTTTTTTTAATTGTTTTTTCTGTTTTTCTTTTTCTAATAATTCAACGTTAAAATCGGTATATGACTTTCGGTTGGTTTCAGACATTACCCCTCCCTCAGAGCTTTGATAGGTGAATGTGCATTATATGCTTCAATATTCTCCCTTTCCATTTTAATCTCTTTTTCTAAATAGGATTCAATAGCACTTCTACCTTCTTCATTGTAAATGAAATGGGAACTGAACATAGGAACCGTTTCATACCCTCTTAGGAATTTATGTTCCCCTTGAGCCCCTGCTTCTACTCTTTCCATTTTATGTTCAATCGCATAATCAATCAATCGGTAATAACAACATTCAAAATGTAAATTGGGTACGTGTTCCAAGGCACCCCAATACCTTCCATACAAAAATCCATCACGGTATAAATTCCAAGTCCCACCAACTGGATCTCCATTTGGTTTAGAAGCAAGAACGAGGAGTAATCTATGGCGAAAGGTTTCCACCATCTTTAAAAAGAACTTTCGGTTTAAGTAAGCCTGTCCCCATTTTTTACTGTGAGTATCTTGGTAAAACTCATAAAAGAGATTTGCATGTTCTTCCTGAATGAGTTCACCCGTAAGTGTTTGGATTTGCAGCCCTGTTTCCGAGATTTTTTTACGTTCACTGCGAATGGTCTTACGCCTTTCTTTGACCAAGGTTGAGAGAAATTCTTCAAAATTGGAAAAACCACGATTGAACCAATGGTATTGATGAGACAACCGAGGATGAAACCCAGTGTTCTGAGAAACGGTTTGTTCTTCGTCCTTACAAAATAAAATATGAATCGAAGAAACACCTTCACTCTCTCCAAATTCTTTTAAAGCCAATAAGAGATTCTGGCCTAACGAATCTTTTTCTGTTTCGGTCAAATTCGGATGGAATAAAATCCTAGATCCTGTTACGGGAGTGAAGGGAACAGCGACTGTGAGTTTGGGGTAATAAGGAATGCCTGCCCTGTGAAATGCATTGGCCCATTGGAAATCAAAGATATATTCCCCATAAGAGTCTTTACGCAAATAACTGGGTATAAGCCCTAGAAGTTTTCCTTCTAACCTGGCAGAAACAATAACCGGTTTCCAATCTGATTTCCCAATGCACCCTGTTTCTTCCAATCCAGACAAAAATTCAAATTCTTGGAAGAGAGAATCACTAGGAACCAGTTCGTTCCACTCTTCCTTTTTGAACTCAAAAAAACTATGAGAAATCTCTATCTTAATTGTTTCATCCACTCAAATGATTAGACTCTAATGGGTTTCTTCTTGTTTTAATTGTTTTTTCCGAATGTGTTCAATAAGCCTTACCAAACTTGGATTTTCAGGATCAAGTTCGAGAGCAGAACTCAGTATATTTTCAGCTCTCCCATAATTTTTATCGGCTAAGTAGGTTTGTCCCAAATTGATTAGGTTTTTGACATGATTTGGATCACGGAGTCGCACCCTTTCTCCAAAATCAATGGCAGTTTTGATATCTGCTACTTTCCTTGCACAAAATGCAGTGATGTACATGATCTCTGTGTCCATTGGCCGAAGTAAACTATAGTCTTTAGCCATTTTTTTAGCATTCCCATAGTCTTTTAGTCTCAAATACAACTGAATGAACTTCTTTTTAATTTCAGGAATGTTTTCCTCTAAGGAATGTGCTTTTTCTAAATAGGTAACTGCTTCCTGCAAATCTGAAGAATCACTTGCTTCTTTGGCTTTTGCAAGTAATGATTGGATTTCTTTTAATTTATCTTTTTCAATTTTATAACGTTCTTTTTCTTCAATGAAAGAAACACGTAACATCGATAAGTCGTCAGTCAAAGCTCCAAATTTCGCCATTTCATCATAAATTAAATCAAGTTCCCCTTTTCCCGCTTCTACCATCTTAAGAAATAGTTTTTCATCTTCATTGATGACACGTTTTCCATCTTCCGTATGCGAAATTAATAAATCATCACGTCCATCCGAACCAGCAATCAAGATATCACCCGCTTCCAATTGGAATGTTTTGATGTATAAATTCCCTTGGACACCTGATGTTCCCAATTTTCGGAACATCAATTCGTTTTCGATAAAACTGGCGATTCCATCTCTATACAATACAATCCATGGGTGTTCAGCATTGATAAAATATAGTAATCCTGTTTCATTGTCCACAACACCTAACACAAGTGACACAAGCATTGAACCGTCAAATCCTTCAAAAATCTTATGAAGTTCTAAAAATGTATTTTTGATCCAACGTTCTGGATACGTATTTCTGGCTTCACTTAAAAGTTGGGTTCTTGTGATAATGGATTCAAAAACAGAACCTAGGACAAGGGCTCCACCAGCACCTTGCATCGATTTACCCATCGCATCTGCATTTAAAAATACAGTGTAAGAACGATTGTTGAGTACGATTTGATTGGCAATATTGAGGTCACCACCAATCTCCTTTTCATATTGTTTGAATGTGAATTTTTTCTTTTGTTCTAATAAAAAGTCCACACGTACATTTTGGTGTTTTGCATGATTGGTATGAAATGGTTGCAATAAGAGAGATGTTAGAAAATAGTCTCCATCCTGTTGGTGTTTTAAGGATTGAACTTCCTTTAGTGTATTTTCTAATTCTCTTGTACGTTCTTGTACTTTTTCTTCCAGCTGTTCCGCATACTGTTGCAATTTTTTACGAGCAGCTTGGATCGAACGCACCATCCGGTTAAACGACCTCGCCATAAATCCGATATCATCTTCAACATGCACCGTTAACCGGTATTCCAAATTTCCAGAGTTAACCTCCGTTAATCCTTCAATGATTTGTTCCACTGGTCGAATGAGAGCGATAAGGAAAAACAATCGATATCCCAAAATCACGAGTACGGCAAGAGCAAGTAATCCGATGATCCAAGGCAAAGTCACTTCGTGTTGGAAACTTCTGTAATCTGTGTAGGGATAACCAACCTCATGAACGATTTCATTTTTTTTATCAACAATTAGGTAACTTACATAAAATGAAAAATCGGGGGTTTTTGTACCAAACTTCACTTGACCACGATAGTTTCTTTCGCCATGGTTAGGCATGGGTGAAAACATTTGGTCTAAAGTCTTGGATTTTAATTCTTCTGATCGATCAGAAGAAAGAATCTTTCTGGCCTCGGCGTAAAATCCAGAGAGTGCCCCCTCTTCGTTTTTGACAAGTGCAGATGCTTTTTCAGTAAAATTGGAAACAGGAATTTCTCTCAGTTTATTACGTGTGTATAAAATTTTACGTTTTTCAGATTCAATTTCTGAAATTAATTCTTTTGGAGAGGTTATTCTATCCTCTTTTAGCAATCGTTTGATTTCATTCGAATAACCTTTACTGGTTTCTGGCAATCGGAGTAATAATTCATTTACTTTTGATTTCCAATTTTCATTTTTCTCAAAAGATAAGATCATCTCCAATGCCCACACATTGTAAAACTCAGCTTCATATCCGTTTGGTTCCACTTTGGTTTCTTCTAATCCTTTGTGTGTGACAAAAGATCTGTTTTGGATATCATAGGAATAATGGAAACTTGGAACTTGGTCAGTTTCCAATCCCGCAATATAATTTTTTGCCCTTGCAGTATGCACCAAATCATAGTTAGATTCTGTTTGTTGGATCACAGAATAAGCAACAAGTTGTAATATCAATAAAAACGAAGCTAACGAAATACCGATGATTCTTGATAAAATAGTTGTTTTGTCTTTTGTATTATTGATATAAACAACATTGGCAACAAATAAACCAACAACCAAAACAAGGTCAGTAATCGTTTGATACAAACCCCTTCCAATCGCCCCATCTCTTGACAACACATTCAAAAAACCAGGAATCATTGTAATGAGGACGAAGGAGATCAGAATGCTAATCAAAGTGAACTTTGATTCTTTTGGCATTTTGAATAATTGCAGGATGGCGACAATGGTAAAGGAAACAAAAAAGACTAAAACGATAACTGCATATGCTTTATAAAAAATAGGAACTGGGAAATCCCAATAATGGCCACTGAAAAAAAACAATCTACCAGCTGACAAACTGATGTACACAAAAAATGCAGTTACAAGTACAACCACACTACTTAAGATCCAAAAAATTGCTTTTTTAAGCCTTGGGAAATAAATTTCAGGATAACTTAAGAAAAATCCAGTGAGATAAACAGAACCAGCCATCGCACCTATGATCACAAACCATCGCATATAGGCTGATGCTGGGCCCATAAAGGAAAAGTTGATCAAGTATCCGAAATGAAATAAACCCAGCCAAAGTGTTCCCATTCCTAAGTTGTAGGTGGCTTCTGATTTCTCTTTGACCGTTAGAAATAATTGTGCATTGTAAAAAGTAAAGATCACTCCGACGAGAGAGCCGAAAGTATAAAAATCAAACGCTATGTTTCCCCAAGAATCCATGGATGAAAACCCTAACATAAATCCCAATCATGTCAACTTCGTATTTGATTTCCCAAACATTTGGTAAAGGAAGTATAAAAAAATAACGAGAAGGATAGCAAGAATCGTTCGATTGTAGTATGATAGTATAACAATGATTTGGTTCCAATTCGAACCGAGGAAACTTCCACCGAATAAAAGTAACCCACACCATAACGAAACGGCAACAGAATAGAGGATTACAAATTTAATGATGTTCATTTTGGACATTCCTGCGACGATCGAAACAAAAAAACGAATCCCTGCTGAAAACCTTGAAAGTAAAACCACTACATTTTCGTATTTTCGAAACCATACCAAAGTCTTATGCAAACTTTCTTCATGGTATAGGTTGGATAAAAAAGGGATCCTTGTTCGTTTCAGAAATTTCAAAAACGATTCCCCAAAATAATACATCACGAGGCCCCCAAAAAGATTCCCTAAAAACGTTGCGATGACAACGGAACTAAAGGAAACAGGAGAGTTGGGTGTAGAAGAGATAAAACCCGAAAAAACGGTGATTGTATCACCTGGCCAAGGTGGGAAAATATTCTCAAGAAAGTTCGAAAAACAGAAAAAACCCCAAAGGAAAAGCGGTGGTAATTCGAGAATTTCTTTCATTATGGCTTCGAATGGGATGGATTCTAACACAAGAAGAAGGATAAACCTTTCTTGGGATAGGCAACAAAGATTTTAAAAAATGAATGGAAGGAATCAATACTAGGACATTTGCTTTCCCTAATGCTTCGAATTTTTCTCTTCGCACTCCTTGTGTTTTGGCAATGTAGCCCAAACAAACAAACGGAAACCTATCGGTTTGACCAAATCATCGTAACAAAATTCCCGACAAACCCACCCCCCGCTTTCCCACAGTCTTTTTTTCCAGAAAAATCTACCTTCCTTCAATCGAGTGAATTCAAAACAAGTCACATCCACACAAAAGAAGCCTTTTTACTGTTGGAAACTCCCGAGTCATGGGAAGAAATCCAAAAACATATTGATTACCGAGTGAACCAAGGGGATTGGAAACTCATTGAAAAAAATGTGAATGAAACAGAAGTTTCCTATCTTTTGGAAGGTTTTATCAAAAAATCATTATCGATTTATCTTACTAAAAATGAAACTAACAACCAAATTCGTTTTTACTTTAAAAAACACTCTACCTATTAATCATGAATTGGATCAAAAATAAAAACGAAACGATCGTCTACATTCTATTAGCTGGGATTTTTCTCGCTACCTGTTTTACGTTGTTTTTTGTATTCAAACCATTTTTGTGGTCCAGTTTTTTAGCCTTATTGTTTTATTTAACTACAAGAAAACTTCACAAACGACTAAGGAATGTATTGGGTGTCAAATTTCATGGCCTATCTCCCTATATCATGGTCATTCTGATGCTCGCTTGTGTGTTTATTCCTTCTTATTTAATCGTATCAACGCTCATCCGTGAATCTTTAAATTTAGTCAGTTATGTAAGAAACCAACTCACAGAAGAATCGATTGTATCTCTATTACTCAATAGTCCGATGTTGACAGACTTTTTTACCGAGAATGAATTTTTTTGGATCAAACTACCGATTCTTTATCGTGAATATGTGGGACAACACATGGACATTCTCAATTTAGATTCCATTTATAGTTTACTAAAAAATTCTTCTGGTTTTTTACTTGGGTCTTTTGAAGTTCCAGGAGCAATCATATTCAATGGGTTTTTTACCTTCATCTTACTCTTCTTTCTATACAAAGAAGGGAGTAGACTGGAACATGGATTGTTTTTACTTTTACCTTTCCCCACAGAAATAGAAGAAAGGTTAGGACGTAGGATCGAAGAAGCGATTCGGACCGTAATGATGGGAAATTTATTCATCTCACTTTTACAAGGTGCATTGATTTATATTCTTTTACTTTTTACATCTGTATCGAACAAGTTTTTACTTTCAAGTATCGCCACTATTTTTTCACTCATACCTGTCGTTGGTACATCCGTGGTTTGGTTTCCCATTGGACTTTATATTGGACTTGTCCAAGAGAATTGGACAGGTAGTGTACTTTTTATGATTGCAGGTGGGGCAAGTTATCTCATTTTAGAAAATTTTGTAAAACCAAAGATGTTAGATAAAAAACTAAAAATACATCCATTTTTAATTTTCCTTTCCCTGATTGGCGGATTACAAGAGTTTGGTGTTGCAGGGATCATTATTGGACCTATGGCGTTAACACTCGTGATTATCCTTTGGGATTTTTGGAAAATTTTTCGAGAAACTCGATTCCAAACCACGTAAATGGAAACAGCTGATTCTTCTCTTTCTGTTAGTGAAATCAATCGCCGTATCAAGGCGAAATTACAAGACTCTCCCGAATTTAAAAACTTCTGGATCCGAGGAGAAATTTCGAATTTCAGCCAAACCAATAGTTCTGGTCACATGTATTTTTCCTTAAAAGATACAACAAGTGTGATCAAATGTGCGTTTTTTTCCTTCCAAGCCAAAAACTATAAAGGAACTCCCTTACGAAACGGAATGGAAATCTTAGTATATGGTTCTGTTTCTGTTTATGAACCAGGTGGTTATTATAGCGTCACGGTCCAAAAAATTGAAGAACTTGGGGAAGGTGATATCCTCCTTAAAATCGAAAAATTAAAAAAATCGTTAGCAGAAAAAGGGATATTTGACGTTTCCCACAAACGACCGTTACCTAAATTTCCAAAACGATTGGGAATTGTTACCTCACCTAAGGGAGCTGCTGTAGAAGACATCATACGCATTGCAACAGACCTCAATCCTTCCATTCAAATTTTAGTATCTCCATGCCTTGTCCAAGGAGATGGTGCAGAAAATTCAATCATTGAAGCCATTAAAGAAATTAATGATCCAAAATGGGAAGTAGATGTGATCATTGCAGGGCGTGGTGGTGGATCCTTTGAGGACTTAATGGCATTTAACCAAGAAGCAGTTGTGATGGCGTATTACCATTCACGGATTCCCATTATTTCTGCGGTAGGACACGAAATTGACCGAGTTCTTACTGATTTAGCAGCAGATGCAACGACACCTACTCCTACTGCTGCTGCAAAATTAGCAATACCCAATGTGTCTGATACTCTCATCCGTTTGGATGAAATGGAAGACCGATTACGTTCCGCTCTGACAGGTGTTATACGTATCGGAAAAGAAAAGTGGTCAGGAGTCACAAGTAGAGTGGTTTTCCAAAACCCAAAAGCGGTGTTAGAACCTAGGCAAAATCATTTGGATGAATTATTAACCAAAATTTCTCTACTAGGTAAAAACTACCTTGTCAAAAAACAAAGTGAATTCCAAAAATTTGATTCTTTCCAACAAACTTGGAAATCCCATCTAGAAAGGATCAAAACAAAATACAAACTCGCAGAACAACGATTAGATCACTTTTCTCCATTAGGTACACTCAAAAGAGGATTTTCAGTTCTTCGTAATACAAACAAACAAGTGATCTCTTCCATCACACAAATTAAAGAAAAAGAGTCATTGGAAGTTTTTTTATTCGATGGCAAACTCCAAGTGGAAGTAAAAGAAATTAAATAGGACCAAACGATGGTAGAAAAAAAAACAATCAGTTTTGAAGAAGCAATCCGTGAATTGGAAGACATTGCGGAAAAATTAGAACGTGGAACTTTGTCTTTAGAAGATTCAATCAAGGCATATGAACGTGGAATGGAACTGAAAAAAATATGTTCAGAACGTTTGGTGGATGCAGAAGCTAAAATTGAATTTTTAACCAAAGCTCCCAGTGGTGAAGTAGTGAAATCAACTGTGAAAAAAAAGAAGGAAGAGACAACTTCTAATAAAGCGGAAGAAGATTTATTTTAGAGAATGAATTTCCAAGCCATTTTTATTTTAGCTTACCTCCTTGTGACAATCGGGATTGGGGTGTATGCAGCAAAAAAAGTAAAAAATTCAAAAGACTTTATCCTTGCAGGTAGAAGTTTACCCTTACCCATTTCAACAGCAGCATTATTTGCCACTTGGTTTGGTAGTGAAACGATTCTTGGTTCCTCTGTCGAATTTGCAAAAGGTGGATTTTTATCCGTCATCCAAGATCCGTTTGGTGGTGCTCTTTGTTTATTTTTACTTGGATTGGTGTTTGCTAAATACCTTTACCGAATGCAAATCCTTACCTTTGGTGATTTTTATAAAAACCGTTATGGTAAAAAAATGGAATTCATTGCAGGTATTTGTTTAATCTTTTCCTATTTTGGTTGGGTAGCTGCTCAATTTGTTGCACTCGGAATTATGGTACAAATTTTATTTGGGATGAACCAGTTTACAGCCATTGTCATTGGAGCATGCCTTGTTGTTTTTTACACGTATTTAGGTGGGATGTGGTCTGTTTCCTTAACCGATTTTTTTCAATCCATATCCATCATCATAGGTCTCGTCGTTGTGATCATTGAATTGAATGGAATTAAACCTATCTGGACATCTATCTCAGAAAAACCAGATGGTTTTTTTCAATTTTTTCCTGAATCCAATTACCATGCCTGGACTTTGTATCTTTCGGCTTGGATGGTTGTTGGTTTTGGTTCTTTACCCCAACAAGATATTTTCCAAAGAGTGATGTCTGCTAAATCAGAAAAGGTAGCCATACGTGCATCTTATTTATCTTCCGTATTGTACTTGTTATTTGCAATGATCCCTCTCTTATTAGGACTCCATGCAAAAAGTCTAATTCCAGAATTTGATTTAAATTCAGAGACTGGGCAACTTCTGATCCCAACTATGATCTCAAAATTTTCTAGTCCTTGGATTCAGGTTTTATTTTTTTCAGCATTAATTTCTGCTATTTTATCAACAGCTTCGGGTGCAATTCTCGCCCCCTCTTCTATATTATCTGAGAATATTCTAAAATATGCATTCAAAGATATGAACGATAAAAAACTCCTTTTACTCTCACGGGTATCGGTTCTCATCATTGCAGGGATATCATTTTTACTCGCAGTGGGAAAACCTTCGATTTATGCACTAGTCGAAGATTCGGGTGGGATCTCTCTTGTTACCCTATTCATTCCCATGGTATTTGGTCTTTTAAGCAAAAGAGCAGATGAACGTTCTGCTCTGTTTTCATTGTTTGTTGGTATCGTTACTTGGCTTATCTTGGAAGTCTATGGGGATGATATGACAAGCCATTTTTATGGAACAATCGCCAGTCTCATCGCCATTCTTTTTGGTATTTATTGTTTCCCTAAAAAAGAGAAATCTCAAGTAACCACGTAAACACTTGTTTCATATCGATTCCCAAGGCTTTTGCTTGTTGTGGGATTAGACTTGTGCCAGTCATACCTGGTAAAGTATTCGTTTCCAATACATAGGGAATACCGTCTGAGATGATAAAATCAGTTCTGGAATAACCCTTACAGCCCAAGATCACATGGCATTTTAAACTGTAATCTTGTAATGTTTGCGTTATTTTTTCACCAACAGGTGCCGGAGTGATTTCTTCACTTGCGCCTTTTGTGTATTTTGCTTCAAAATCAAAAAATTCCGACTTGGGTCTGATCTCTGTTGGAACAAGTGAAAATGCATTTCGTTTTTTCCCTTCTGGTTTTTCTAAAACACCAATTGATACTTCTGTTCCAGATACCAATTTTTGAACAAGGACACGGTCTTCCGATACAAATATTTTATCTACGAGTGTAATTGCTTCTTCAGCTGTTTTTGCCATTCCTGTATTGACACTTGATCCACCTAACGTGGGTTTAATGAAAACGGGATAAGGAAATGGTAAATTTAATAGAACTTTTCTGGGATCAGATTGAACTCGGTCCAATTCCAAAAATGGAGCAACTGGGATTCCTATCGATTGGAAGAGTAAATTCGCTCTAAATTTATCCATCGCAAGGGCTGATGCCAGTACACCAGACCCTGTGTGAGGAATGCCCATCGTGTCCAAAAATCCTTGGATTCTACCATCTTCACCCGCTCCTCCGTGTAATCCAAGGAAGGCGGAAGTAAACCCATGTTTCCCCAATTGACTCGGATCACTCGAGGTTTCAATTTGATTGGACTTGTTAAATTCTTGTGAAAATTCAGTTTCAGATTTTCCCGTTGGGTCAGGGTAATTTGGATCTGTTATCGTTGGGATCCAAAATTTTCCGCTCATATCAATGTAGATGGGGCATACGTCGTATTTTTCCCTATCAATTGTAGCGAATATAAAAGCTGAGGAACGAATGGATATGATATGTTCTCCAGAGACCCCTCCGAAAAGTAATGCGATTTTTAATTTTGGCATGAAATCACTTGATTCCTTTAGATGAAAGTGAACGATATTGAAATTACGTGGATTCCCGCTTTAAAATTCAATTCGGATTTGTTTTTTCTCTTTTCTTTATTACTTCCTCATTATTTGCAAAAATTCCAAATTCTTTTACCGAAGATATCAAATCAAATTATTCTCAATTTTGGTTTTTATACGAAAGCGAAACCAGGGGCAGACAGAACTTCTTTGCCATTCGTCCTTTTTATATGTCTTTCTCTGACAAAACTTACGCCTTCCGATTTCATAGTTACCTTTCCCCCATTTATTACAAAGAAGAAACCAATTATTGGTATACTTGGTCTTCCTTATTTTTCTTTAGTGGGACTGGTTTTAAACATGAAGAAGGTGATGAAGACGAAGACATTTTATTCACTCCGCTTTTTTTATGGGGGAAAGGAGAATCACAAAGAGAAAATTATTATAGTGTCTTCCCTCTATATGGAAAAATTAGAAACAAACTCTCTTACCAAGAACTAAATTATGTTTTATTTCCCATCTATTCTGAGTGGAGATATAAAACATATAAAGCAAGGTCAATTGGTTGGCCTTTTGTCATGTGGGGTGGTTCGGAAACAAGAGATGACTTTCGGATATTTCCTTTGTATTCGAAGAAATCACATGAAGGTAAATACAAACGTTATTCGGTCCTATGGCCTTTTTTCCAATGGGGAGAGGAGAGATTAGATAAAAAAGAACCAACTTCATATCAGATTTTTTTTCCATTCTACAACCAAAAAAGTTCCGTCGACGGGAATATGAAAAGTTATGCCTTTCTTTGGTTTCCTTTGCTCAACTCACTTTTTTCGTATGGTTATGACAAAAAAACGGGACAAACGAATTACACAGCACTCTTTATTTTTTTCCAATACACAACTTCAGTCAAAAAAGATACAGAGAAACTTGTGTTTTTTCCATTTTATGGTTATTCTTATTTTGCCAACAAAGAAGCCGAATTTATCACTCCATTTTATATCCGATTGTCTCAGAATACCTCTCATCTCAAATCAACTTCTCATTTTATCTTACCATTTTATTCCCATATGAAAAATGAATACGTCCAAACAGGAAGGGAAGACTATTATTGGAAACTTTGGCCTTTCTTTCGTTACCACAAAGATCCGGAAGGGAATTTTGGGTGGAATACACTCGCGATCATTCCCGTTCGTTTTGAAGTGATGGAAGATGTTTGGGAACCAATTTTTTCTATCATTGAATATAAGAGGTCATCTAATGGAGAAAAACGATTGCACTTGATTACTAGATTGTACACTCATCGTTGGACTCAAGATGAAACTCATATCCATATTCCTATCATAATGGAATATTCAAAAACCAATTCAGGATTTTCATATGATTTTGCCTATGGACTTTTTGGAATTGATACAAGGGAAGAAACAAATCATTATAAACTCTTTTGGTGGAAAATATGATCCAAATGTATCGTAAAACCATTGAACCCCTTTTGTATGCAATTGGTTATACTGTATTGTTATTATTTCGGGCCATTGGACAATCCCACCATTTGTATTTCAAACGCCGTGAAATCTTAGAACAAATGTTTATCGCTGGAGTTGGATCGTTATTTGTTGTGTCCATAGTATCAGTTTTTACGGGTATGATCCTTGGGATTAACACAGGACTTGGTCTCCGCGATTTCGGGGCAGAAGGACAAATTGGACTACTCCTTACAATCACCTTAACAAGGGAGATGTCTCCCTTTATGACATCCCTCATCCTTGCAGCGTCTGTTGGTTCTGCAATGGCTGCCGAAATCGGAACGATGAAAGTATCTGAAGAAATTGATGCTTTAGAGGTTATGTCCATTAATCCAGTCCGATACCTTGTGATGCCAAGGATAGTTGGATTTTCCATTATGGTTCCTGTTCTATGCGTTTACTCTTCCGCCTTAGGAATATTAGGTGGTGGAATTGTTGGACATTTTCAATTAGGGATTGATATCATTAGTTATTTCCAAGATGTTTATTACCGAATTTCATCAGTGCCTGGACTCAAAGATTTATATGTTGGTCTTTTGAAAGGTTATGTGTTTGGTATTTCTATTGCTACCATTTCGTGTAGCCAAGGCCTTCGTACAGAAGGTGGAGCCATTGGCGTGGGCCAAACAACGAGGAAGGCGGTAGTCACTTCCTTTCTCATGGTGATTTTTTCAGGGTATGTGTTAACAGCCCTCTTCTATAAGTAAGGACAGTATGGAACCATTTGCCATCGAAATGAAAAATGTTCACAAAGCCTTCGGCAAACGTAAAATCCTCCGAGGTATGAATTTACAAGTGAAACAAGGAGAAACAATGGTGATCCTTGGACCCTCTGGAACGGGAAAATCGGTAAGTCTCAAACACATCACAGGTTTACTTGACCCAGATGAAGGAGATTGTTTTATTTATGGAGAGTCCATAGTCCATGCGAATGAAAAAAAACGAGAAGAGTTACGTTCCAAGTTAGGAGTTCTTTTCCAATCGGGGGCACTTATCAATTGGCTTACTGTGTATGAAAATGTAGCCCTTCCCTTACGAGAACATAAAATCGCAGATGGTGTGGAACTGGATCGTATTGTGATGGAAAAATTACAATGGTTGGATTTGGTTCCAGCAAAAGATACCCTTCCTAGCAATATTTCCGGTGGGATGAAAAAACGTGTGGGACTTGCACGAGCTCTCACATCCCAACCAAAAATTGTCATGTATGACGAACCAACCTCTGGCCTTGACCCAGTGATGTCCAATGTCATCAACGACCTTGTGATTCGTTTACAAAAAGAGTTAGGCCTCACATCCATTGTGGTTACCCATGATATGAATTCTGCATATCGAATTGCAGATCGCATCAGTTTTTTATATGAAGGAAAAGTCCAATTTTGTGGAACTCCTGAAGAGATCCAAGTGTCCAAAGATCCAGTGATCCAACAATTCATTCATGGAAATACAGTAGGTCCGATGATACTCGACCACTCCGAATTAAAAAAAGGAAAATCCAATTGACTTTGTTCACACAATTAGGAGAAATTTAGGGAATGCCTACCATAGGTCGCGCACTCATTGTTGGTCTTTTATTCATTTTTTCACTCGTTGCCGTTGGGTATTTTACGATTGTAACGGAAGGTGGACCGTTCCAAAAGTCAGGTTACCAACTCCCTGTTTACTTCCCTGATGCAGAGGGGATTAAAATTGGAAACAAGGTCACCATCCACGGTGTTCCGTTTGGGTATGTTTCTAAAATCCGTTTGGTACAAATTGATGAAATGGGCAATTTATTGCCTGATGGAGAAACGGGGATTGGAACGAAGGTAGAACTCACGTTACTCCTCAAAGGTAAGGTCCAACTTTTTTCCAATTACGAAATCACAATCAAAAACGAAAGTTTACTCTCTGGTCGTGTGGTTGCCCTTGACCCAGGATCCAAATACCCTGTGGATCCCAAAACCAAAGAATACATGATGGCAGAAGAACCACTCAGTAAGATTGAAATTTCTCCCAAATCGGGGAAACTCCTTCCCATCCAAGGGAAAGTCACACAAGATCCACTTGTCTCTTTGTCCGAACTCATCGCAGAAAACAGGTCTGATATCCGTAAAACCGTGCAAAACATAGCGAATATCACAGGAAAAATCAATGAAGGTCAGGGAACACTGGGAAAACTCATCAATGAAAGTGATGTTCATAAATCTGTGAATACGACCTTGGGAGATGCCCAAGTGGTTCTGAAAGAACTTAGGGAAGGATTGGAAGATACAAGGGAACAAGCCCCCGTCACAAGTTTCATCCGTTCTGCTCTCAGTGCTTTTTAAGGACTAACACGGAGAATACGGTCCCTTTTGTAGCAAAATTTAGGGCAAAATCCTGGTGTTTCGGGCCGTCACAATTCCACCACACTGTTGTAAAAAAGAGACATTTTTTTGGATTTCAGTTTCGGTTTTGGTATTGTCCGAGGTCAGATTCCTACAATTTTGTATGTAGGAACTGATTATGCAAACGGCAATCCACAGAAAAACGATCCAAAATTCGATTACGCTCAAGGGAATTGGCGTCCATTCTGGAAAAGTGGTGACCCTTCGCCTCCATCCTGCCGAGGCAAATACCGGACTTATCTTTTATCTCTATCGAGGCACCCAAAAAGTCAGAATCCCCGTAACTCTAGACCATGTAGTCGACACGAGTAATGCAACTACCATCGGGGACGGTGGTTCCAATCGGGTGCAAACCATCGAACACTTACTCGCAGCAGTCCACACATTAGGTATTACAGATTGTATTTTTGAAATTGATTCCGTAGAAGTTCCGATTATGGACGGATCTTCCCTTCCGTTTTGGGAAGGAATTCGTTCCGCAGGGATTCGTGTCCTTGACGAAACCGTGGAACCCATCACCATCACAAACCCGATTTGGGTGGTTGACGGGGACAAATACCTCGTTATGCTCCCTTCAGATGAATTAAAGGTCACTTATAGTATCGATTTTAACCACCCACTCTTAAGAGGACAATCCTATACAACGACCCTAGACGAGTCCATTTTAGGAACAGACATTCTCCCTGCGAGAACCTTTGGCTTTTTAAAAGATGTGGAAGCCCTCCAAGCAAGAGGACTTGCCATGGGAGGTTCCCTCGACAATGCAGTGGTTCTCACTGACGATGGTTACCTCAATGACCATTTGCGTTATGACAATGAATGTGTTCGCCATAAAATCCTAGACCTTGTTGGAGATTTAGCAGTCATGGGTCGCCCCTTCAGAGGTCACCTCATCGCTTCCAAAGCAGGACACGCCCTCGACATTTCGCTTGCGAAATGCATCATGAGCCAAGTCACAGGAAACGAACTCACACAGTACAAAAGCAAACGGATTCCTCTTTTCTCTAAAAAAGAAGCAACTCGGTAGTTCTGATCTTTTTTTACTTTCCAAACTAGACCAAACCAAAAGTATTTTTGGCATAGGTTCGGATGGAAGAAAAAACCACATTTAAAGGCATCTCTGCCTACCCGGGAACGGTCTACGGAAAGGTATTTCGTTGGAAACAATCCAAACGGAAACGGGAAGATCGTACGGACTTAAGTCCTGATGAAATCAAAGAAGAAATTGAACTCTTAAAAAAAGGTCTCCAGAAAACGGAAGATGACCTAGCTGACCTTGTACAAAAATCAAAGCAGAATGTCGAACTTTCAGAAATCTTAGAATCCCAAATTGTCTTTTTAAACGATCCACTCTTTCGTGCACGAGTCTTTGAACGAATTGCACAAAACAATGAGTCGGCGGGACTTGCACTAGAAACAGCCGTTAGTTCCTTGTATGATGAATTCCAATCCATTCCTGATGAATTTTTCAGAGAAAGGGCAGACCACCTTCTCGACATAGGCAAACGGATTGAATCCAATTTGTACCCAGAGAAAGGTGCAGAACCAACTAAAATTCCAGATGATGTGATCCTCATCGCAAAAGAAATCACACCATCCGAAATGATCCAATTGGGCAAGTGCAGGTTACGAGGGATTGCCACTGACTTCGGAGGGAAAACAGGACATACGGCAATCATTGCAAGAAATTATGGAATTCCCACAATTGTTGGGCTTAAGAACATCACCTCACACGTTGAAGACGATGATTATATTTTACTCGATGCAACGAGAGGTATCCTCAATCGTTCCCCTGCCATTGATGAAATCAAACTCGCAGGGATCAAAAGTGAAATTAAAAAAACAATTCCCTTACGAGAAATCAGCGATGGTCCGAAAGAACTCAAAACAAAAGATGGGAAAAAATTCACCTTACGTGCGAATATCGACTCAGAAGAAGAAGTGGATACTGCCTTTTTGCAGGGAGCCGATGGGATTGGACTTGTCAGAACAGAAATCTTATTCATCCGTTATATCGAATTCAAACCCACAGAAGAAGAACAGTTTGCCGTATACAAACGAATCTTACTAAAGATGGTAGGCCGCCCAGTGACCTTTCGTGTTTGGGATATAGGAGCCGATAAAATGGAAAATGGATATGAAGAAGAAAATCCATTTCTCGGAAATAGAGGAATTCGTTATTTATTAAGACACCCTCATTTTTTTAAGGAACAACTCCGTGCCCTTCTTCGTGCGAGTGAATTTGGAACCATGAGGATCATGTTACCGATGATCACAACTCGTTCTGAAATTTTACAAACAAAAGTTTTGATAGGTGAATGTCTGGAAGAATTAAAAAACCAAGGACTTGTGATTACTAAAAAAATTCCACTGGGTATAATGGTCGAAACTCCTGCATGCGCCTTAAACTTACCTTTTTTGGGAAACCATGTCGATTTTTATAGTATTGGAACAAATGATTTATTACAATATTTACTTGCTGTTGAACGTAACAACCATTTGGTGGGAGATTTATACAACCCGTGGCAAGTTGTGTTTTTACTTTTACTCAAAAACATTGTCGACGTTGCCAATTCTCAAAAAAAACCTATTAGCATCTGTGGGGAAATCGGAAGTGATCCAATGTTTACAGCCGTACTCATTGGTTTAGGGATCAGAGATTTGAGTTCTGCTCTCCCTTTGATGAAGGAAGTTGCAGAAAAGGTGACAGAAATTTCCACATGGAAAGCAAAATTACTCGCAGAACAAGTCATCACTCTTGCTGGCGAAGAAAAGTTTGAGGAAATTGAAACTTTAGTATTAGAGACAAAAGGATAATCTCAAGAGCTAACAAACCTTAGGTTTCGATGGAACCACGTATAGGTGAAGATGAGTCCAATTTTCTCGTTTTTTCTGATTCCAACAAGGGAAGGATGGAATTTTTTTTCCAAAGGTAAATCCCCAACAGGATGAAAGAAGCAAACCAGGAGACAATCACAAAGAATCCATAAAAATTTGCCATACTCCCCCATTCTCTTTGGTAACCAGAAAGAATTCCCGCAGCATAATGACCAAAGGCTGTTGATAAAAACCAAGTGCCCATAAGAAACGATGCAAACTTCGTCGGCGCCATTTTACTGACAAACGATAGTCCTACTGGTGAAAGACAAAGTTCACTGATTGTATTCCAAAAGTAGACAAATACTAAAAAGAATAGGGAAACTGAGACTCCCGATTCAGCTTTGTTAGCGGCAAATACCATCACTAAAAAACCAAGCCCGAGGAAAAACAAACTGATCACAAACTTTAGAATGGGATTTGGGTTTCGGTTGGTTTTAGAAAGAGAAGTCCAAAGAAAAGAAACAAATGGGCCAAAAATCAAAATCATCAAAGGGTTTAATGATTGGAAGATGGAGGCTGGAATTTCAATACCAAATACATTCCTATCTGTATGACGTAAGGCAAACAAATTGAGAGAAGATCCCATTTGTTCAAAAGCCATCCAGAAAAAAATACTAAAAAACGAAAGGAGGCCAATCAGTGCGATTTTTGGAACTACTTCATTTTCGGAATCATTGGTTAAAGTGCCACTTTCGTGCGTATGTGTTAAATTGATTCCCTTTGTTTTTTCCCAAATGGATTTAGGAAGGGATTTACTTCCAAAATAAAATACGAAGATCCCAATTGCCATTCCAAGCCCGGCTGATAAAAATCCCAAATGCCAATCTACTTTTTCACCCAAAGTACCGGAAATGATTGGACCCAGTAAACCACCTAAATTGATCCCCATATAAAAAATGGTAAACCCACTGTCTCTTAAATTGGGTTTTTCTACATACAACCTTCCAAAAATTGTAGAAATATTTGGTTTAAAAAATCCATTCCCTAAAGCGAGTAAACATAACCCTAAATAAAAATAAGATAAACCAGAAATGGCCAAGGACAGATGGCCGAATAACATCAAAACACTTCCTAAATAAATAGCAAATCGGTAACTCAAATATCGATCTGTGATGTACCCTCCGATAACAGGAGTTAGATACACGAAACTGGTGTAATAAGCATAAATCACACCTGCATCTTTATCAGAAAAACCTAAAGCATTCACAAGATACAAAACAAGTAATGCTCGCATTCCATAATAACTAAGCCTTTCCCACATTTCTGTGAGAAATAAACTTGTGATCCCTTTAGGTTGTTTTTCTAGTTTGATTTCGTACGACTTTTCCAAATGGTTTCCTCTTGCCCCAATGAAAAATTGACAAACCTGGCGGCGACAAATAAATAATCAGACAATCGATTGATGTAAATTCTAAGATCATTATGAATTTCTCCACCTGCCTCAATGTAAACAAGTAAATCTCTTTCTAACCTACGGCAGATCGTTCGTGCCATATGTAAGGCACTCGAAAAAGGACTACCTCCTGGCAAAATGAAAAATTTGATTTCAGGAAGAGTTTCCATCAAACGATCAATTTCCTGTTCCAAAATACTTACATCATTTGCGTTAACAACAGTTCCATCCTTTGCTTCCTTCGGAACATAACCAGCAAGCTCTGAACCAATTTCAAAGAGAAAACTTTGGATGTTTTGCAAATGTTCTAAAAAGGAAGTTGGAAGCGTTTCATTTTTACCTAGGGAAAGTGCAAGTCCAATGGTGCTATTCAATTCATCACAGGTACCATACAGATCCACTCGTCTGTCAGTTTTTGAAACTTTTTTCCCAGACGCTAAATAGGTTTGTCCGCCATCGCCAAATTTGGTGTAGATTTTCAAAATCTTAAGACCTCGCACCTTAAATTTTCTTTACAGACATAAGTTTTTTGGTATAGAATCATCTGGAAAGGAAAAATTCACGGGAGAACCAAGGGCAGGCAACCCCTTCTCTCCTCGAAGGAAAGGATTTCTGGAAACTGATTTTTTCTTTTCTCCGCCTGTAGGGAAACAAGCGGGTCATGGACACACAGGAGGGTGTGACAATGATTATCAATCACAACATCAGTGCACTCGTTGCAAAACGGGCACTTACAAACACAAGTCGTGACATGGACAAGTCCATGGAACACCTAGCAACGGGTATGCGAATCAACAGACCAGGGGATGATTCCTTGGGATTCTCCGTATCCGAAAAACTTAGATCCCAAATCCGTGCTTTAGGCCAAGCAGAACGAAATACCCAGGATGGTATGTCGTTTTTACAAGTAACGGAAGGATCTTTGGACCAAGTAAACTCTATCTTACAGAGGTTACGCGAACTTTCAGTTCAATCAGCTAATGGGATCTATTCGAATGAAGACAGGAAACTTGTTCAGTTAGAAGTATCACAATTAGTTGAAGAAGTGGAAAGGATCGGAACATCTGCAGAGTTTAATAAAGTTAGGCCGCTGGATGGTCGATTCTCTCGCGCTGGCAAAAACCCAATGACTTTACAAGTGGGTGCAAACGGTTCAGAAAAGATAGAAGTGTTTATCAACACGATGACAAGTTCTTCTTTAAAACTGAAACAAGCTGGAAACAAGTTGACTCTTTCAACTCCAAACAAAGCTACCGATTCACTCCAGGTACTGGATGATGCCATTTCCAGAGTCAATCGACTACGGTCGGACTTGGGTGCCTATTACAACCGATTGGATTTAACCTTAAAATCACTGAGTAATAACTATGTGAACATGGTTTCTTCCGAATCACAAATCAGAGATGCAGATATGGCAACGGAAATGGTAGAATACTCCAAAAACCAAATCCTAACCAAATCGGGTGTGGCCATGCTTGCCCAAGCAAATCTCAGACCAGAATCAGTAGTAAAACTCCTCACGGACAGATACTAAGGATTTTAAAGAGATGGAAATCCTCCTTGCAAACAGGGAGGATTTCTTTAAACTTTGTCCGAAACCTTCATTGAGAAGGAGAAAGAGGACAATCACTTTGAAACAAATCATTTCCGGAATTTTATCCCTATCATTACTTACCACAATTTCTTGTGGCCTTTCAGACAACACAAAACGTCTCATCCTCAGTACATCCATCGGATGTGGAGTTGGTCTTGCGTTAGGTGCTGTGTATGATGAGTCACAAAGAAAAAAAGACACTAAGAACAAAAAGAACGATTTCCAAAGACAAATAAAAGAATCTTTGGCAATGGAAAAAAAGAAACCTCAAAACAAAGGTAAAATTGTTGGTTTGGGTGCTGGATGTTTAGCTGGTCTTGGAACAGGATTTTATCTCAACACCATGTACGACAACATGGCAGAAGAAATGAAAAAACAAGGCATTACTCTTACTAAGAGTGAACGTGGTGGAGAAACAGTGGCTCTCACTGCCTCTATGGACGGCGGTATTGCATTCGAGGATGGAAAAGCGGATCTCAAAGGGAAAGGAAAAGAAAATATTGATAAATTAGCGGAAGCACTTGCTGCTTACCCTGAAACAAAAATCAATATCACTGGTCATGCAAACCGCACAGGTGCAGAAGACCTCAACCAAAAACTTTCCAATGACCGCGCTGTGACTGCAAAAGATGCCATCATTGAAAATGGTGTTGAAGGAAAACGAATCGGAACCGTACAAGGATTAGGTTCCTCTACTCCACTAAAAAATGTAGATCCAAAAGATGGTTCCAACCGACGTGTTGAAGTGGAAATTGTTCCAGCAAGTTAATTTCAATTCGTAACGACAAAAACGGGAAAATATCCCATAAAAAAAGCCTACAAAGAATTCCTTTGTAGGCTTTTCCATTTTTAGAAACGTAGAAAAAGAATCTTTTGTCTACATCCCAAGCCCTGGAAATCCACCCATCGCCTGCATTTGTTTTGCTGCACCAGCTTGTGCGTCTTGTAATGCTTTTGTGTAAGCTTCTTGGATGGAACGTTCGAGGAGATTTTTATCCTTTTTCTCCAATAACTCATCTTCAATTTGGATCGATTTCATTTGGAATTTACCATCCAAAGTGACGGATAGAAGTTTATTTTTAGAAATTCCTACAAAATTTAGGCCAGCAAGTTCCTTTTCCATGGTTTTCACTTGCGAACGCATCTTTTTCATCTGTTTGAGCATATCAAACTTGTTTCCACCGGCTCCACCGAACATAATCACCTCTTATGCAATTCAGGATTTTTTTTATCTGAAAGAACGCAAATATAAAACATAGCTTGTCGATACTATAGTATATGATCCATCCAAATTCTCCCTACAAACGAATCTGGGATCTTTTTGTTTTTATTTGTATCACTTACTTTGCCATAGAAGTCCCACTTCGCCTTGTATTCTCTCATAAACTATCAGTAGGCGTGACCCACTTCGAAAGAGGGATCCAAGTCATTTTTGGAATCGACCTAATTCTCAATTTTTTTACTGCGATTTTAAAGGACAGACTCATCATCCAAAACAAAAAAATCGTAGCCAAAACGTATTTCAAATCTTGGTTTCTCATCGATTTTTTATCTGCCTTTCCATTTGATTTATTTGGTGGATTTATTTTCCAGTATTTCGGTGTTACCGATAGTTTAAAAATTTTACGTTTACTTCGATCAGTTAGAGTTTTTGAACTTTTTAAATCCTTACGAATGTTAGCTCTTGGAGCAGAGTCAGAAGATCGATTTAAATTATTAGATGTGATCAATCCAATGACCTTTCGATTGATATTTTTTGTCTATTGGACTTCCCTTTTTGCACACTGGGTTGCTTGTGGTTGGATCCATTTGAGTCCAGAGTTTTTACCAGACAAAGATATGACGACACGTTATATCAGGTCTTTGTACTGGTCAGTGACAACTCTCACAACCATTGGTTATGGGGATATCACACCCACTACTAACCCACAAACAATTTATACGATGGGAGTGATGATTTTAGGTGTTGGTATATATGGTTATGTGATTGGTAATATTGCAACATTACTATCGAATCTGGATATTTCCCGTGTTACTTTCCAAGAAAAATTAAATACAATTAACTCCTTTATTAAATACAAAAAATTACCTCCTCACTTAGCTAACAGAATTAGATCCTACTATATCAATCTTTGGGAAAACAAACATGGTATAGATGAAAAAGAAATTTGGGACCAACTTCCATCGGGAATCAAAATAGATGTCTCCATGTTTTTACATAACCATCTGATTTCAGTGGTCCCATTTTTCAAACATGCACCAGAAGAATTAAAGAGAGAAGTGGTTCTTGAATTAAAACCTGCTTATTATATGAAAGGAGATGTGATTTTCCGAGAAGGTGACGTCCCTCATAATATGTATTTTTTATCGAAGGGACATGTAGAAGTGATCAAAGAAAAAACAGGAGAACTACTCGCAACCTTGAACTCTGGATCTTTTTTTGGAGAGATGAGTTTGATTGACGATTCTTTGCGGACAGCGACAATCAAAGCCGGCTCGTATTGTGATGTTTATACACTCAGTAGAGATGCCTTTAGTGAAATTCTAAAACACCATCCGAGTTTTGCAGGCCACATCCAAGAAATTGCTTTGGAACGAAAAAAACACCAATCGAGTTTCGAACATAAAGATTAAAATTTGTTTGTTATAAGCGTATTTGGGAAATTGAATTTTCTGGATCAACAAGTGCAATGGTTTCATCTGCCAAACGATCAAAGGCATACCAAGCATTTGTATCCTTCTTTAAGGATTCTTGTTTCTCTGTTTTAGCCTTAATGGATTCTGATTTTGGAATTTCCCCTAAAGTGGGAATTTCTTCAATGGCTTTTAATCTTTCCAAGAGTTCCCTATGTTTTTTGGAAGGACCAAACCAAGAAGGAACAAAGGCTATTTTTTTCTTCTGGCTAAAAACTGTTTCTGTTTGTGTGATTTCATCTAACAAAAGGTTCACGGCTCTTATGGTCCATTTGCTGGGTGTGACGGGAATTAAGATGAGTTCCGAATTATAAATCGCAGTTGTGAGTTCATGTTTTGCCGAACCCGGAGTATCAATCACAACAAATTGGTAATTTTTACGTACTTCTTCTAAAGAACGTTTGAACTGAAGGCACAAACTTGTAGAGTCAGGATTGTATTTTGTGAGTTTTGCCAAACTGAGAGTGGAAGGTAAAACATCAAAGTGTTTGGTTTTTCGAATACAGTCAGAAATTTTTTTCATTCCAAGTAGGACACTCATGACATTGGATTCATCTAGTGCCGTTAAATCCAAATCGGGCAAAGAAAAGTCAGTTAAATCCCCTTGCATATCCATATCGACAATGAGAGTTTTCCCTCTTCTTGCTAGAGCGCAAGCCAAGTGGGCTGCCGTTGTGGATTTACCACTTCCCCCTTTGATATTGGAAACTGAAATCACCTTCATGGGGCTAAGATCTTCCAGAATTCATCCATTGACCACTGATTTTTTTTTGAATTTTCCTTGGAAAGGACTTCGACCTACTTAAATTGGTTCCTGTTATGGCATTCACAATTCGATTCCGAGTATGGGACAAACAAGAGAAAGAATTCACCCAAAAAGGATTTTCTTTAACCTTAGATGGAAAATTACTAAAATTTGGACAACCTATTCCAAACGAAGATAATTATGTGATTAATTGTTTCACTGGTTTAAAAGATAAATATGACAAAGAATTGTATGAAGAAGACATCATTGAACATACAGTTGCGAAAGGTGGAAACTTAACTCAACATACAGGCATTATACGATACAATCACGAACATGGTGCATTTTATTTAGAAAACGGACCACCACTCCTGCAACTTTTCTCCATACGTAAAGTTGGTAATCCTTATGAAAATCCAATTCTCTATGATTTGTATTTAAAAAGTAAATCTTGATCTATTTTCGTAACCTTTTATCGTTTTTTTTCCTTTTTACGATCCCTCTCAATGCCAATCCACTTTTAGAGGGATATTGGGATGCCATTCAAAAATCAAAAGAAACGTTTGAATTAGAAGATGATAGTCCCAAACGATTTCGCTTTGGTTTTAACAACCAAAGTCCGTCTTTCATTCACAAAGAAACTTTTAATCATGAAGTGTTTTGGTTTTGCCAAAAATACATCGAAAAATACCACTCTAACTACCCTTATCCGAGACTCAAAGAAGACATACGTTCCCACTTAAGCGATTTATATGGAGATCTATCCCAAAATTTTTTAAGTGGCAAAACAAGTTTCACATGTTTTTCCGGGTGGAAAAATGGAAGTTCTCTTTTAAAGATTCATTTTTTCTTAAACGAAAATGAATTTTTCCCTTACCGTTATGATCATTTTAACCAAAGTGGACAATTGTATCTGACCGAAGAAGATGAAACCAAAAATGGCAAAAAAGATAGTTTTACTTATTATGCGAGTAATGGTTGTCCCAAAGAAATCACAAAAGATAAAAATGATTTTGGAGGGATTGATGAATGGTGGTACTACCAAAATTGTAAACTTGTAAGAATTGAGTATGATGCCAATGAAAATGGATTTAAGGAAAGAATTTGTTATTATGAAAATAATAAGGAAACCTATTGTGAAGGAGTTGGTGAAAAAGAAGAAAGAGAAGCTGTATCTTTAGAAGCTTTGGAAAAATACAAAGAAGCATTAAAATTTTATCGCAAATCCCTACTTGAATACAAAAAGGAAGTTCCCAATGGAACCCTTCGGACTTGTTCCTTACTCCGAAAAATTGCAAACATTGAGTACAATGAAAGGGAATTTAATTCTTTTACAAAAACATTGGATGAATTTTTTTCCTATCGAGTTTGTGAATCCGATTCTTTGGATGTTTTACTTTATAAATCCTATTATTATCTTTATGTTTTAAATGATTATGTTTCTGCGAAGGAAAGTTACAAAAAGACAGCCGAAATCTATAGAAAAGTTCATGGGGAAATTAGCCCAGAAATCTCACTCAATCTTGCTTATGCTTATTTGATGTCAAAGGAACCTAAAGCTTGTTTAACGAGTTTAAAAAAATTAAACTCAAGACGACTTATGCCTTATCCAAGGTTTTTCCTCTTTTATTATAGAGGATCCTGTGAATTGAGTTTAGGTAATTTTGATGAAGCTTATACCAATTTAAAAAGGGCACAGATTTTAGGCGGAGAAAAACTATTTTTACCCATCGTGTATTACAAATTAGCGAGAGTTTCCTACGCAACCAAACGCGAAGGAGAAGGAAAACTTTGGTTAGACCAAGCTCTTTATCTCGATTTAGACCTCTTCCAAAAATTAGAAGGAGACCCACTTTTTCTCAATTTTTTGGAATCTCCAAGTGGTAAGACCTACCGATCAAAATATTACTTGAATAAAGTACGAAAGCCGTAAGAGTTTACTCCCTACGGAGATAGATTTGATTCATGAAAAATTTCACAACGCTGAATGATGTATTTTATTATGCCAAAAGAACCTATGGTTCCAAGGAAATGTTCTTTGCAAAAGACAATGCAAAAAATTTCAAAGGACGTACTTTTTCCGACATCTTTCACGAAGCAGAAAATTTAGCCTTATCCCTTTTACAAATGGGCCTACAACCTGGAGACCGAATTGGTCTTATGGCAGATAACAGAACGGAATGGGCCATCGCAGACATTGCCACTCTCTTGAATGGGGCTGTCAATGTTCCGAGAGGATCCGACTCGACTGCACAGGAAATTGAGTACATCCTAAGCCACTCCGAAAGTAAGTATTGTTTTGTAGAACACGAAAAACTTTACGACATGCTAAAGCCAATATTATCCAATACAAAAGTGGAAAAGGTAATCATCTTAGATCCTAACTTTGCCTCCAAAGATTCTTTTGCGATTAGTTTGACCTCTCTTGTCAAAGAAGGGGAATCTCTTAGAAAAAACCTCCCTTCTTTAGAATTACGATCCAAACAAGTAAAACCAGATGATTTATTTACCATCATTTATACTTCCGGAACAACAGGAATGCCCAAGGGTGTGATGTTAACCCACCAAAATATGGTATACAATGTGGTAAAGGTTCCGCCAAGAGTGGGCCTTAGGTCCTCTGATCGAACACTTTCCATCTTACCTGTATGGCATATCTTTGAAAGAGCCATTGATTATGCGATCATCGCAGAAGGTGCATCTATCGCGTATACAAACATTAGAGACCTACGGGACGATTTCCAAAAAATAAAACCAAGTTTTATGGCGTCCGCTCCTAGACTTTGGGAAAACTTATACTTAGGTATCAAACAAAAATTGGAAAAGGCCCCAGAAAACAAAAAGAAACTTTTTGATTTCGCATATGATATCTGTAAAAAATTCAAAGACGGACAAGATTATTTAGCAGGGAATAAATTACTCACAAAAGAAGAGTCTCCATTTGAAAGAATGAAAAACACAACCCTCTCCATTGGTTATGTGCTCAATTTATTTTTACTTGCAAAAGTTCTAGATGGACTTGTGTTTTCTAAAATCAGAGATGTTTTAGGTGGCCATTTGATTGGAACCATTTCTGGTGGAGGAGCCTTACCTTCTCATGTAGACGAATTTTTCAATGTCATTGGGATCCCTGTGTATGAAGGGTATGGAATGACAGAATGTGCCCCCATCATCTCGGTTAGGTCGGTTGGGCATGTTGTCCAAGGTTCTGTTGGTAAATGGCCAGATGGAACTGTTGTTAGAGTTGTAAATGAACAAGGAGAATCCGTTCCCAAAGGAAAAATGGGTGTCATTCATATCAAAGGACCTCAAGTGATGAAGGGGTATTACAAAAATGAAGAAGCCACAAAAAAAGCCATAGTAGATGGTTGGATGAATACTGGTGACTTAGGATTTATCTCGTTTAACGATACACTTTCTGTTAGAGGGAGAGTAAAAGACACAATTGTCTTACTTGGTGGTGAGAACGTAGAACCTGTTCCCATTGAAAATTTACTCTTAGAAAATGCGTTGATCAACCAAGTGATTGTCGTAGGTCAAGACCAAAAATCCTTAACGGCACTCATTTGGCCTGATAAAGACCGAATGAAAGAAGCCGGTTTACAATGGAAAGATGGAGAAGACCTCAACCTAAATAAAGATGTTAGGTTGTATTACCAAAACATTATTAAAAAACAAATTTCTTCTGAAAATGGTTTCAAATCTTTTGAAAAACTTTCTGATTTTCGATTTTTACCGAAAGCCATGGAAGTTGGTGATGAACTCACCAACCTTTTCAAAATGAAACGAAATGTCATCCATGACAAATACAAAGAGCTCATCAAATCAATGTATAACTAAAGTGATTTGATGATTTTCCCCACTACCTCTCCTAAATCTTTCGATATTTGGGGGAGGTTTTGAATTCCTTCTAACTCTCTTTTGGCGATCATTGGCAAATTCCCAATTTGTTTCGAACTTTGTGAAAACAACTTTGTTAGTCCTGCTGCAATTTGAGGATTGATTCCGTTCAATTGTTTGATTCGTTCTGCAATGACTACATACCCTTTTCCTTCCGTTTCATGAAAGGACAATGGATTTCTCGCAAAACTAAAATACAAAGATCTTACCTTATTTGGATTTTTAAGATTAAATTTGGAATGTTTTTCCAAACGTTCCAAATCAGAAATGCGGTTTTCACCTGTAGCCACCTGGGCGGCAAACCATACATCGAGAACCAAGGCATCTTGTTTCCACTTATCATAGAAAAGTGAAATCACCTGCTCTTTCTCTTTGGACCCGATTTCAATTAGGCTTCGAAGAGCAAAAATTTCTTCACTCATATGTTTTGCTTCCCTTTGTTGTGAAATGGCAAGGCTTTCGAATGAAATTTTAGGATGGTGTAACAAATAGTAAAGAGCTGTATTTTTTAACTTTCGTTTACCAATTTCTTCTTTGGATTGTTTTGGTATTGTTTTACGATTTTCTTCATAGAGAAATTGGAATTCTTTCGTAAAGGTTTCAGCGATGGTTTGGATGGCAAATTTTCGAAGGGATTCCACTTGTTTGTAATCAAAAAATTGAAGGTGCTCACAAAATTGGTTCAATGAAGGAAAGGTTAAATAAAAACTAAAATAAGTTTTGTCCCAATCTTTTTTGAAACTCGATTGAATGATTTCTAAAACATCAGTTAGGTTTTCTGTTTTAGATCCATCTTTTAATGCATGAGACATCCATAAAAAAATGAGATTTTGAAACGAAAAAAACCTGGAGACACCATCTGACTCATGTTCTGCCAAAATACGGATCTCTTCCTTTGTCATTTCTGATTTTAAGAGAATGGGACTCGACAACCCTCGAAAAAAAGAAACAATCGGTTTCGATTTGGAATCATTTGGTGTTTTGATTCTGATTTGATCTTCTGTGCCTTCTTGGATTCGTTTGTTTTCAGTGATCAGTGTCCCTTTGGAATCAAACGCTGCGTAGGAATTGACAAATACGAGAGGTAGGTTACCATCCGATTTATCGTTTAACGTATACACCCATTCCTGATTGTTTTGGTCAAACGATTCCTCCACTTGTACTATGGGTGTACCACTCCTATGGTACCAGTTTCGTAAGTAAGGGATTGGTTTTCCATGTGCCCTTTCCATACTGGAGATAAATTCTTCAAATGTAACACCTTGGCCATCAAAACGTGTCAGGTAATCCTGTAGGCCTTTTTTAAAGACATCTCTTCCTAGGATTTGGGAAACCAGTCGTATGACTTCTGCCCCTTTTTCATACACCGTCACCGTATAAAAATTATTCATTTCCGTGTAAGACTTTGGAATGATGGGGTGTGCCATAGGTCCTTGGTCTTCAGGGAATTGGTGTTCCTTCAAAAACAAAATGTCTTTGATCCGTTTGACGGCAGGGTCCGTCATGTCTTCCGTAAACCATTGGTCACGAAATACGGTCAGACCTTCTTTTAAGGTTAAATTGAACCAGTTACGTAAGGTGACACGATTGCCTGTCCAATTGTGAAAGTATTCATGTCCGATCACAGCCATGATTGATTCAAAGGTTTCATCAGTTGCCGATTTTTTATCAGCAAGTACCAGTTTTGCGTTAAAAAGATTTAAACCCTTATTTTCCATCGCTCCCATGTTAAAGTCTTCCACGGCAACAATCATAAATAAATCTAAGTCATATTCCAATCCAAAGGTATCCTCATCCCACTTCATTGCCTGTTTTAAGGATTCAAATGCAAAACTGACTTTTTCTTCATTTCCTTTTTCGACAAAAATTTTGAGTGTGACAATCCTTCCTGATTTGGTGACAAACTCATCTTTTGTTTCGATCAATTCTCCCGCAACAAGGGCAAATAAGTATGTTGGTTTTGGAAATGGATCCTCCCAAACCACTTCTCTTTTGCCACTCACTGGTGGGTGTTCCTCTTTCAAATTTCCATTCGACAACATAACCGGAAAATAACTTGGATCACCCGCAATGGTAACCGTAAACTGCATCATATTGTCTGGGCGATCAATGGAATATACAATCTTACGAAAACCTTCAGGTTCGTTTTGTGTACACAACATCGATCCAGATTGGTACAATCCTTCTAAACTTGTATTTTGATTGGGGCAAATGCGGTTTTCCACTGTGAGTTGGAAAACCTCACTTGGTGGTTGTATGAGTTCCAGACCTAAATCTGTGATTTTATATTCAGAGGGATCGACAACCTTTCCGTTCACACGGAGCGATAAAAACTCCAAATTTTCGCCATTTAAAAACAAAGGGGAAATTTGATTTCCATTGGATTTTACCTCGTAATCGGCTCTGACAACTGTGAGGTGAGGGTCCAAATCGAACCGCAAATGAACCTTTGGGGTGAACCAAAGGCAGGGAGAATAATCTTCTATTTTATGAACAGGAGATGGAGAGGATGATGTCATCCTCCTTCTTTATTTGGTAGTAGTGGTAAGAAAAGTGAATTTTAGTTCTGTTTTTCTTTTCTTTTGTCCTCTGCGAACGTAACTTTCAGGTTACGACCATCCACAGGTTGGCCATTCATTTGAGCGACTGCTTCCTCCGCCTCACTTGGATTTGCATAAGTGATAAAGGCAAACCCTCTAAAATTACCTGTCTCACGATCATGTATCATTTTCAAATCTTGGATCACTCCATACACTGAAAAAATTTGCCGGATATTCTCTTCCTTGAGGGAAAATTTTAAATTCCCTACATAAATTTTATTTGAAACCATTCCTGTCCTCTTAAAAAGAAATGCATGCCCCAAGTACCTTGGAACGGCTAAATTAGAACCAAAGAAGTGAACTTGTCAACTGCAAATAATTCTTGCATAATCTGGAGATTCGGATTCATTTGAAACGCTTCTCCAGGGTGCCCTTTGAACGAAAAACCTTACATCTTATGCATTGATGATGAATTCTTTATCCTTTGGAACCTGAAAGAACAACTTAAGAAAGTCTTTGGTTCAGGGTTTACCATAGAAACTGCCGAAAGTGCAGAAACTGCCAAAGAAATTATGAAAGAAATTGATAGCAGTGGAGCTGATTTAGCGGTTGTCATCTGCGACCATGTGATGCCAGGCCAAAAAGGGGATGAATTTCTCATCGAAATGCAAAAAACCCATCCCAGAACCAAAAAAATCATGCTAACGGGACAGGCTCCTGCACAAGCCATAGGAAATGCACTCAATCATGGATGTTTGTACCGGTACTTGTCTAAACCATGGGATGCACATGATTTGGAACTCACCATCAAACAGGCAATCGACGCTTTTTTCCAAGAAAAGTCTTTGGAAGAAAAAAACAAAGAACTAGCAGATTCTCTTTATTTCCACCGTGATACAAAATTTCCCAATTTTGAATCCCTAGCAAAAGAACTCAAAAACAATAATATTTCGAATACAAACCAATCGATTTTACTCATTAAAATTGTAACTTTCCCGACGATCATCAAAACCTTTGGGATTGAAGTGTACAGAAAGATTTTTCGCAAATTATTACAATTGCTAACGGTACACTTACAAAATGAACATAAGGTATTCCATCTATATTCGGATGAAATTGCCATACTTTCGAATCTCTCCGAACTCGCATTAGTTGATACCATACGTAGTTTCCGAATGATGCTCAAATCGGATGAATTCTATTTGGATGGAGTCGGCTTCCATTTGGACTGCCGTTATGCATCCGCTACAGGACAAGAAGATTGTTATTACAAAGCAAAACTTGCCCTCTTCCAAGCAGAAATCCAGAACTCAATGGATTTTGTTTCTTATACAGAAGATCTATCAACTGACCACCACTTACAAAACTTCCAACTCAGTCAAAAAATCCATTCCGCTATCTCCAATAAACAGATTGTTCCTTTTTTCCAAGGAATTTTAGACAACCAAACAAAAGAAATACGAAAATTTGAATGTTTAGCAAGGATTAAAGACCGAGATACAATTTTAACCCCAGATGTTTTTTTGAAATTAGCAAAAGTCACGGGAAGCATTCGTATGATTGGCTTACAGATGATTGATGAGTCCATGCAGTATTTTTCCAATTTTCCTTACGATTTTTCGATTAACTTAACCGAATCAGAATTAGAATATAAAAGTTTTAGCAAATGGGTAGAATCACGGCTCTCCCAATATAAAATTGAACCGAGACGTGTGACCTTCGAAATCCTAGAAGACATCAGTTTTTCAGAACACAAACATAGCTTATCTACCATCAAAGATTTAAAATCCATAGGTTGCCAAATTGCCATCGACGATTTTGGTGTACAATATTCCAACTTAGCAAGGTTATTGGAATTCAACCCTGATTATTTAAAAATTGATGGTAAGTTTATCAAAAACCTACCTGAAAACAAAACAGCTTACTTACTCGTACAAGGTATAGTTGACTTAGCACGAGGAATTGGTGCAAAAGTAGTTGCTGAATTTGTAGATAGACCCGCCATACAAGATTTAGTTGAGTCATTAGGAATTGAATACTCCCAAGGTTATTTGTTTATGAAACCTTCTGCTTCCATTCCAGAACCTGCTAACCTCAAATTATAAGGATTCGGTAGTTTATACCAATGGAAAAAGAATTACGCTGGTCAGATCATAAATCGACAAATTTACATTTGGTTCGAATGATACTCGTAGGGTGTGAATTAGTCACCATAATCATACTTGGAATCGTTTTTTCAATGACAGAATTTAAGGAAACCGACTTTCTCAGTTTTGGAATTGTTGGGATCTTTATGCTTCTTTTTTTTTCACTCCCCCATTTTCTTTTGTCATTCACTACCAAACCAAAAGAAACAGTTTTTGATTTAGAAACAAAAACCATCCATTGGTATGAACGAAAAAAGGAAACCAAAACCTTACCTTTTCAGAGTATAAACTCTATTTCTTATTCAGAATATACGTATACAGTGAAAACAAAAAATGGAACAAGAACCGTTACAGTTTATATTGTTTTAGGGAATGTAGGTTTGGAAAAAATCCAACTCATTGAAGGGACTAACTATTCAAAATTACGATTTGATGGTGAAAAAATTTGTAAACATTTGAAAGTACCAATCCTCACTTCCGATGGACTCACCATCCAACCTTCTGAATTAGATTTACCAATCCATAAACGAAAAATCCCACAGTCCATTTTGGACCAAGAGATTCAATTTTCAAAAGATTCTGAGTTATCGGTTTTAAAACAAAACCAAAAGGTCACACTGAAATCGAATTACAAACAACGAATTTTAGTTTTTGTCGCGTTTTCTGTTAGTGTTGCCCTAACACTCATCATACAATTTGTTATCGGTGATCTTTTTTCCCTATCGATGACTGAGTGGGAAACGTTTCCTCCCTCGCCAGGGCAAATGGTTTTTTTATTTCTAAATTTGGTTTTTGGATTTTTTCCTTTTTTATATGTCCTTTACCAACAAAAACGTGTAAAAGAAATTTCCATCACAAAAACTTCTATCGAATGGTATGGCAAGGAATATCCATTCCAAACTTGGGAAGATCTGATCCAAATGGATTCGAAACTTTGTTTGGTGAATGATACAGATTTAGTAAGCTTTTCGTTGTTTTATTTTTGTGAGACGAGTGACATAACGAACGTTAGACACTGGATTTTAAAACAGATTTTTGAAATCTCAGGTAATGATCCTGATCTATTACGATTTGGTTAAAAAAGAAAGGCTCCTTGGAACTAGTATCCAATGGAGCCTAAACCAACCTAAATTCGTTATTGGCCAGGAATGGCAGTTGGGTCTTTTTTCTTTTTGTCCTTGGACATCATACCTTTGATCTTTTCTTGTGTGGCAGGGTCTTGCAGTTTTTCTTTTCCCATTTGAATGGCTTTTTGGCCTTCTTCGGAATTAGCCTTTTCGATCAACTTATCCACAAGACCAGGTTCATTAGAACCAGCATCTTTTGATTCAGAACTTGCACAAGATAGCGCAAATAAACATGTTAAGAAGAAGAGTATACTTTTTTTCATTCGATTTACCGTAAGTAAAAAAGGATTCTTTCATTTCTTGTTTCGTCAATGGAAAAACAAAATCGTTTGTAGAAAAGAAGCCCTCTTGTAAAACCAATCCAATTACAACCAAACGAAAGGTAATGGAATGGACCAAACATCCTTAGACCGAGACGCAGAACAGTTAAAGAGCCTCGGATTAAAATCAGAATTTGAACGGAGTATGAGTTTTTGGGAAAATTTTTCCCTAGGTTTTACATATCTGTCTCCCGTTGTGGGTGTGTATTCCGTATTTGCCCTAGCCATCCAAGCGGGTGGACCACCTATGGTCTGGAACTATCTCCTTGTAGGACTTGGCCAATTTTTAGTTTGTTTGGTTTTTGGTGAAGTGGTATCCCAATACCCAATCTCAGGTGGGATTTACCCTTGGTCACTCCGACTTGTCGGGGATAAATTTGCGTGGATGGCAGCTTGGGTTTATGCTTGGGCATTGTTTACGTCTGTTGCAGCCGTTGCCGTTGGTGGTGCCCCCTTTTTAAATAACCTACTTGGAGTGGAACTTGGAAATACTGGTTTTATTTGGATTGCGATTGGTATGATCCTCATCTCCACCTTACTCAATTTAAGTGGAACAAAATTATTAGCTCAGGTTGCCTTTTTTGGTTTTTTCTGTGAACTTGTAGGTGCTATCCTTGTTGGAGGTTATTTACTTTTTTTTGCAAAAGTAAATTCCATTTCTATTTTATGGAATACATTTTCTTTCGGGAATGGAGTCGATTATTTTCCAGCCTTTCTTGCATCTTCGGTTGCCGCTATGTTTTGTTATTATGGTTTTGAGGCATGTGGAGATGTTGCAGAAGAAACACCAAATGCAAGTTCAGCGATTCCAAAATCCATGCGGATGACAATTTATATTGGTGGTGGTGCGGCCATTTTCATTTGTTTGGCCCTACTTTTGGCACTACCCAATGTGGAAAAGGCAATATCGGGAGAAGATTCTGATCCTGTAACGACTACACTCACAACGGCAATGGGTATGACAGGATACAGATTGGTCATCATCGTTGTGATGATTTCCTTTTTATCTTGTTTACTGAGTTTACAGGCAGCGGCAAGTCGATTGTTATTTTCATTCGCAAGGGATGGAATGATTTTTGGGAGCCAATATTTAAATCATCTTTCCAAAAAAGGAAAAGTGCCAACGAAAGCTCTGATCATTACAGGGATTATACCCATTATCATCACAAGTATTGGTCATTGGTTACAAGATACAGTCACAACCATTATCAGTTTTGCATCCTGCGGAATTTATGTGGCGTTTCAAATGGTTGTGTTTGGGGCCTTATATGCAAGGACCAAAGGGTGGAAACCAAAAGGTAGTTTCACATTAGGAAAGTATGGTTATGGAATTAACGTACTAGCCTTGGTTTATGGAATCATTGCAGTTTCTAATATGGTGTGGCCAAGATCACCTGACGAACCTTGGTTCATTAATTACGGAATGATTTTTACTTCTCTAGTGGTGGTAACAACCGGTTTATTATACCTTACCATCGCTAAACCACATATACGGAAAAAATACGCAAAATCAATTTAAGATTTTTGAAGTGATGGATTTTGGGAAATGGACTATTCTTTTTCCCATACCATCCACTCTCCTATTTCCCATTCCTTTTTTAAAATTTTTTTATATCCAGGAAGAGCAGTTCCACCAAATCCATGATAGGTGATTACTTTTGTACCTTTTTTGCAATGGTTCAGATGATTCTTTAAAATTTGTAAGTTTTTGATAAAAACCATAGCTGACTTTTCTTTTTTGAAATCAATCGAATGTTCTCCCTTCATCATTTCGTACAATGGATTAAAAACATAATAATGGGAATGTTCAAAAGGGAAATTGACCAAAAAATCAGAATTTGTGAATTGAACACCGGTTAGTCCCATTTTTTGCTTTAACTCTAGAGACAATTCTACTAATTCTTTTCGGTCTTCAACACCATACACAGGGAAACTTCCATTAGCATACTGGACCAAGTTCAAACAGAATTTACCAACCCCTGAACCTAAATCCATAACGGAAGATACAGATTCTGTTTTTAAATACTCCCAGGTAAACCGAGTGATTTCGATAGGAGTCCACTGGTAAGGAGAAAGGGCCTTGTATGCAACTGGTAATAAAGAATCCCAAATCTCGTCTGTCATCACATCCCCTACATCCAAAGAAAGTACCGTCTCAAAAATTGGTTTCTCATTTTTCCAATCCGTGTTACAACTTTTCCTTATGGATCAAAAAATACAGTATTTAAACCAGATGATTGAAATCATCGACACGAAGGTTTCGATTTTCAAAAAAAATAAAACCAAACTGCCCCAAGCTGCCTACCAAGCGGAAAAACAAGTCCTGACAAGGACAATCCAAGACACAATCCAACTCGCTGAAGAAATCAAACCAGTTCCTTTTTCCCTCATCAATGATTTGAAAACGTTGATCAAACAATTATAAACAATCTGTATTCCGTCTAATCAATCGTGAACGAATTTGATTTGAAATCATCTGAAACACCCATCGTTGTTGGTTCAGGAATCACTGGTGCATCCATCATGATGATGAAACCAGAAGTTCGGTTATTTGACAAAGCAAGAAATCCTGGCGGAAGGGTAACGACAAAAGAATTACAAGATTTTGGAATCCGTTTTGATATTGGAGCAACGATGTTCCGAGACCAAATGGAAGTCAATTGGTTAGGAAAAACATCTTCCTACAATTTATTTGAGATCTGGAATGCGAACCTTGTCTCGGTAGAAACAAAACCAATTTATGATAATCACCACCATTATCCAGTTTATGGAATGGAATCAATCGTGAAGGGAATGTTAAGACACCATCCGTCTTCCCAAAGTATGACCTTAAAATCCATCAACCAAGGGCAAAACAATGGATGGAATTGCGATTTTTATTCCAATACAAACAAACGAATGGAACAAGTTGCCTCAAAGGAAGTGATCCTCACACTCCCGATCCCTCAAATCCTTGAAATCTTCAAACATTCTGAAACAAATGTCCACTTAGAAAAATGGATTCAGTTTTTAGAAACTTATAATGACTACCGTAAAACCCTTGTCAGTTTATTTCTTTGGAAAAATTGGAAACCAAACTTGGAATCCTTCGGACTCAGCCAAAATTCCCAATTCCCTTTGAATACCATTTTAGAAAGAGGCGAAGATTGGGAATACCAAAGTTGGGAATCTATCAAATACCCAATTCAAAATGAAACAGGATCCACTTTACTCGTACAATTTTCATCCATGTTTTCCGAATCACATTTTGAGTATTGGATGGATCCAGAAAAAAAACCAACTCCCTTCTATGAAGAAATGTTAACATCTACCTTAAAGGAAAAATGGCAGGCACCCAATCCCGATGGAATTTGGAACCACCGTTGGAGGTATGCACAAGCACAAATGCCCCTACTTGGTCGTGAAGGTGCTTTACAACTTGATTCAGAGGAATTCTTAGAATGGAAATCTCTGTGTAAAGAAACTGGAATAATGGTGTTAGGTGATTGGTTATTTGGATCCAAAATTGAAAGGATCATCGGCGGAGTATATTTTCTTATCCATAATGGAATCTTATGAATCTTCTTTGCTTAAAATTTCACGAAAGACATTCACCCTCCTTCGGTTAGCAAAAATATCCCAAAGACCTAAGATTGACTGGGACCTGACCTGGGCTTCTTTTTTGTCGCTTGGAAAGTATACTTCCACGCGGTCGGGGAACCGAAACACTTTAGTAAAAAAGATGATCCGAATGTATTCCCCTTCTTTTTCCTCACTGATATAAATATTTTCCGACTCATGAAAATATTTGGAAATTCGTTTGTATGCCTCTTCTCTTGAAGTTGAATACATAATGGGATCCACTTTGTGGACAAAATTGTATTTCATACTTTGCGACGAAACACAGTTAGGTGAAGGTGGGCAACCACGAAGTTCACCATCGTCTACACCGGAAAAAGGACTGAGAACACTCATACAACAAATGAAAAATACACCTAAAGCTGCTTCCATACTTCCATCTCTTAAAGTTCCCCTTTTTTTTACTTGCAGATTTTCATTTTCTTTGTAATTTCCTTATCTCATGAAACGGACCTTCAAACTCATCTCGGTTATTTTGTTTTTTAGTCTCATCCTACTCTTCGGCATCGCTTTTTATTTCTCAGGCATGGTATTATACCCAAAGGTTCGTTGTAACCCGGACCATCATGTTTATTGTAACGGACCCAAGGAACTGGGACTGGATTATGAAGAAGTAAACATCACTACCGAAGACAAATTGAACCTTGTTAGTTACTGGATCCCCACCAAACAACCGAAAGGTACAATCCTTATGGTGCATGGGCATGGTGGCCAAAGGAATGAAGGACTCCGTTTTTCCAAGAGTCTACACCAAGCAGGTTACAATCTATTACTTCTTAGCCTTCGGAGAAACCATGGTGGGTATGCAACAATGGGTGGCCTCGAACAAAAGGATGTGGATGCTGCACTCGAGTTCCTAAAGGCTAAAGGAGAAACGAGAATTGGGATCTTTGGATTTTCTATGGGATCTGCGACAAGTATCATTGCGATGGCAAACCACAAAGAAATCAAAGCGGGTCTTTTTAGCAGCGGGTATGCGAGTGCAATGGATGTTCTCATTGAATCCGCCAAACGTGATTTTGGAATTCCTTATTATCCCCTTATCCCAGTTGTGAAATTGGTTTTAGACTACCGAAGTGGAATTGATATGAATTCTGTTAGACCAATTGATTCAATCGCTAGTATCTATCCTAGACCCATTGCCATTTTTCATTGTAAGATGGATGATTATGTAGATTACCACCATGCACTGGACTTGTATGCAAAAGCCAAAGAACCAAAACGTCTATGGGCACCTGAATGCAATCGCCACGAACGGATATGGAATTTTGATCCTAAAGAAGCTGAAAAAAGGACTGTTGCTTTTTTTACTGAGTCTTTGAAGTAAGGAAGAGGAAGGAGAATTTATTTATCTCTCTTTAAAATTCAAATCATCGAACATCGACTCGTTCGAAACCTAAATTGGAAAGCATTCCCTCACTACCAGATTGTTGGAACATGATGTGAGGAGAATGTTACCGACTTTCCATTTTTAGGAATATTTATCTCGCAAGTAGGATAAAAATTTACGGAATTGAATTCCATCTGATTATTTTGTCTTACCAGAATGGTATTGTTACTTTTCAAGCAGGTAACCCATGATACTCAATCCTCCCAATCGATACGACTTTGACCTACTCAATGATGAAGATTCAGACCTCTATACTTATACCTTTGATTTAGCGAAATTGGAAAAAATTTCTCCAAATTATGGGCAATCAGTTTGGGAATCGTTAACAAACGCACTAAAAGATTTTGTACCTGACAAATTCACAAATTTTGTCATTTTTAGCGGAGATGATTTCTACGATGGTCTTCCTTATTCTTACCAAATCGGTATCCTAGGAGATATCGAAAACAATTTGCACAAAAATCTAATGCAAGAATTTGAAAAACACGAAGCCTTCAGTGAATTCTATCTTTCAGAGAATGAATACCTGATTGCCCAATACCGATTTTATAAAAAGAAAGTCTACATTTATAATCAGTTTGAATCTGAATCCTATTTTGATGAAACTGTGGGTCGAAAGGTATATCCAAGATACTTACTCCATGAAGATATGATGGGATATCTGTCAGAAAGTTTTAAAATTCTTAACTAGGTTATCAATAAAATAGTGAGTAACAGTAATTTTAAGAAAGGAACTCATCTCTTAGAATTGAATTAAAAAGTTTCAGTTGCGTATCCTTCAACTGTCATACACCTGATAAAGAAAAAATATTCGTCCGTAATTATAGGATTCTTAATACCACGTTTTCCTGGAGACTTTTCAAGAGCATTTTTGATTGCAACGTCCAGCCTTGGCACAGGAGGAACTAATAAAATTGAACAACTGCTTCCTTTTACCAAAACGTCTTCGCTTGTTACTATTTGAGGATCGAGTCTCAAATCTCGGTAATCACCCCAATGAACACAGGAAACATTAAAAATTATAAACAAAATAATGACAATTTTACTTTTCATATTCGATCCTCACACAATTGAAAATTACATTTTCAGAGTAAAAATTCAAACTTAAGTTCTGAAATTTCGACTTTTTTGATTTTTCCTTCAATTCCGAAACAGCACGTTCCAATAATCCAGGGTAGGTTAAACTACAGTATTTTAATTCTTCCTTATCCGTTTGAGGATTGATAATCCCAGGCTCAATATAACCAATAGATTTTGCCATTGTAGTGCAAGAAATTAATAAAAACACACAAAACAACATTAAAATATACGATTTATGTTTCATCCCAACCTTTACCCTGAAAATTTCATTCACTGATATATTTTTTTAATTTACAATTTAACCAGCGTTCATGCATTCTCCACTAACAAGATCATTATGAATAACAATATTCATCAATCAAATAATATCAGAATGGTCATATTCGCTTTATTTTTGCCTTCTTTAATTTTGAATTTAGTTCAATCCTACTTTTTATTTAAAAAATGGCATATAACGATAATCTGCGATCCGCCAATTGTTACTCCTACTGTAGGCGAATGTATGAACAATACAGGCATCACGAAAGCGATCAAAAAGAACGAACAAATGTTTGCAGTCTACGCAAAAGCACATCAATCAATTTTTTTGAATGAAATTTATATAACTTTTGTTAACTTTAATTTCATAAAAATCAAAACCAATTAAAGATTTAATTGCTGTGAGAGAAAACTGATTCCTTTGCTATAATGATTCGTCTAAAACTGGATTTTGGCTAGGAAGTGAATGTTATTTAATTAGAATTCCTAAAAATAGTTCAAACCAAGACTGTTGCTCACAGAAAGAAAGTATCAGAAGAAATAATTAACCGAGGGAGAAAATCGTTATGAAAAAGCATTTGGTATTATCATTATGTATTGTATTAAGCTACTCATGCACTGGTTTAAATAGACTTACAGAAGAAGATGACAATGTAACAGATAAATATTTAGGTTTTGGTTTTTACCAATATCTCTTGTCTTCTTCTAGGATATGTCCAACTGTTAATCAAACCATTGAGAAAGGTGTAAATTATTCGTTAACGTTATCAACGACAAACTCGTTCATCTTTAACATTTCTTCAGTTAACAATCTGCCACCACCAAATCAGAGCAGGAATTACGTTTTAGTAATTACGAAAGACGCATCCACTACTTTAGAATTTTCAGCATTAAGACTTTGCAACGCAAGTAATTCTACATTAACGATAGAGACTCCTATATCAGCATCTACTACTGAGCTACAATACCAACTAGATATAAATGATGTTAGAGTTCTACAGAATGCATTTTACCTTAAACTACTCTCTGGAAATGCGTCAGTATCAATACGGCAGGATTAAATATGAAAAAATACTTGTGTCAAAAATTTAGTAATCATAATGCAAATCAATTTATTTTCAATTCACTCTCAATCGCCAGCATTTGTCAGCAACCTATTCCAAAAGACTAAAATGATTCTAACTTTCTGTATTGAACCAATAGGCGATCTTATTGAAAGTCCATGGTATGGGTATTTTGGCTGGGACTTTTATGTATGAACTCAATATTCGAACATCAATTGGAAAGTTCAAAATTTAGCGGTTGGAGTATTTACTACAAGATCCTTCTATGAACATTGAGACAATCTGTCTAGTGAGAAATGGGCCAAAGGTGTCCCTTCTAATGGAGCTGAAGCTCGGAATAATCTATTGAAGCTAAGTTTCCGCAGTTATGGGTTCTTAAGTTGTAAATGGGGACAACTGGCACTGGATGAGATCAGTTTTCTTGGGAATGTAAGGTTTGTTCCAGAACTTAAGAATCTACTGAGTTTGGGGGATTCTAGAAGTGTGGGCTTTGGTGATTACCACTGCTCGAAGGGGAACTCGCCCTCTCCGCTGTTTGGACATCCTGTCCAATCGACGCTCCGAGTCACGGTTTTGATCGACGCCTCCCTTCCTGGTCGGCTTTCCAAATCATTGCTCCCTATGGGTCGCAATCATTTGGCTCTCAAAACTGTTCGAGTCAATTGATTCGTATGTAATGATTGTTTTGTGAAAATTTTGATCTGCTCGAAGGGGGACTCGAACCCCCACACCTTGCGGCACTACCACCTCAAAGTAGCGTGTCTACCAATTCCACCATCCGAGCGGGTGTGTATGTGGACAGGTTAGGAAAACGGGTTCTTTCGTCAAGGAGATGAATTTTCTCTTGTCACTTGCCCTTAGTTCTCAGTAGGTTGTAGGGGTCATCAGTATGCAAGTTTCCGATTTAACCTTTCGTTTTAAACTACTCTTTCTTGGTTTCCTTTCGCCCATCTTTCTGTGTTTGGGATTGTTACTTTCAAGCCCCTATTGGTTGGGGACAAATGATCCATACCAAAAGTCAGAAATCGCAGTATTAGAAATCTCGGAACCATTTCCCACTAAAAAACAATTAAAGGCTGTCGTTAACCTATATACAAAGTCAGATTTCAAAAAACTAATCCTTGTTAGTAAGGAAGACAAATCACAAAACCAAGTGATAGGTCCTTTTGAAATAGACCAAAAAGTGAAAGAAATCCTCATTTCAAACGGAATCCCAAGTTCACAAATCATGTCTCTTGTAATTGCAGGTTCCAAAATGGGTGACACAGACGAGGCATCCAAAAACCTATTAAAATTAGCTGTTTCTGACAATTTAGGGTCTATATTACTCCTAACACGAGAGTTTGAAAAACGACGTGTTTTGAATATTTACAAAAAAACATTAACCAGTTTGCCCGTAAAAGTCACAGCGTATAGTTTTCCATCTGAAATTTCGGGTTCGAATTGGTTTTTATCAGAATCAGGTACGAAAGAAGTTTCCGTAGAATTCGTACGTTATATCTATTCTTACATCAGAGGTATCCTTTAACATGGATGAAATAAAAGATTCAAACGAACTCATAGAACAAAGAATTCAAAAGATAAATGATTTAAAAACAAAAGGAATCAATCCTTACCCACTTCGTTTTTTTCCAAACTCCGATTCCAAAACTCTATTATCTAGTTTTGATCCCAATCAAACCGAAAAAAAATCTTTCAAACTCGGTGGACGTCTGCATGCAAAACGTGTTATGGGGAAAGCAAGTTTTGCCCATTTAAAAGATGCAGAAGGTCTCATTCAATTGTATGCTACTCGAGATGACCTAGGCGAAGAAAATTATTCCTTATTTAAGTCTCTAGACTTAGGAGATTGGATTGGGATCGAAGGTTGGTTATTCCAAACTCAAAAAGGAGAAACCACGCTCCATTTAACAAACGTTCAGCTACTCGCAAAATGTATCAGACCACTTCCCGTTGTAAAAGAAAAAGATGGTGTAGTGTATGATGCTTTTTCCGACGTGGAACAACGATATAGAATGCGTTATGTGGACCTTGTCGTAAACGAAAACGTTCGTGAAACATTCAAAATGCGTTCTCGTATCATCTCAGAAATTCGTAAGTTTTTAACAAATGAAGGATTTTTAGAAGTGGAAACTCCGATGATGCAACCGATTGCGGGAGGTGCAGCAGCAAGACCGTTTGTCACCCACCACAATACACTTGATATGGAACTTTTCCTTCGAATTGCACCAGAACTTTATTTAAAACGACTCATTGTGGGCGGAATGGACAGAGTGTTTGAACTCAATCGTAACTTTCGTAACGAAGGTATCTCCACAAAACACAACCCAGAATTTACCATGATGGAAGCTTATATGGCGTTTGGAGATATGGAAACCATGTTATCCCTTACGGAAAGGATGATTGTTTCCGTAGCACAATCCATTGGGAAAGGATTAAAATTTGCCTACGGCAAAGATCAAATTGACCTCACTCCTCCCTGGAAACGAGTGAAATACATTGATATCATCAAGGACTATTCAGGAATTGATTTTAGCCAAATCACCGATGTAAAAGAAGCCATTGAAAAAGCAAAATCCAAAGGAGTTGATTCATCTGATTCAGTATCAATTTGGAAAGTATGTGATGATGTGTTTAGTTCCCTTGTTGAACCTCACCTCATCCAACCCATCTTTATCACTGACTTTCCAAAAGAACTCTCCCCTCTTGCAAAATCAAGAGAAGATGATCCTAAGTATGTGGAACGATTTGAACCATATGTTGCTGGAAGAGAGATTGGAAACGCCTTTACTGAGTTAAACGATCCTTTCGACCAAAGGGAACGTTTTGAGGAACAAGTCAAACAAAGGGAAGCTGGTGATGATGAAGCCTTTATGATGGATGATGATTATATCCGTGCCCTCGAATATGGCCTTCCGCCAACTGGGGGACTTGGAATTGGAATTGATCGATTGGTCATGTTACTGACAGATTCACATTCCATTCGGGATACGATTTTATTTCCTCTGATGCGCCCAGAATAGAATCTGGGACATTCTCTTTAGGTATAAAAAAACCTCTCCTTAACACCTTCGTTTTGGAGAGGTTTTTTTTCAATGGTATGTTTCAAATACCTTACGGTATTAAAAATTACCGGGTAGATTCTTAACGTTTGTTTATATTAAGTTTTGGTTCCGATTCAATCACACGGATGAGTTTAGAGAGATTGGATTGGAACTTTGCCGTTTGGTCTCCATTCAATTGGTAATTGATTGTTTCCTTACGATTTGTATAACTGATTGTGATGTTTTGGTTTTCACCAATTTTGGGTAACATCTCTTGTGTGAGTGCTGAAGTGACAATGATGGTATCAGAATAATCAGTATTGGTCTTTTTTAAATTGTACCAAGTTTCTCCTAATTTTAACGAAACCCCGATTGGGATATCAACATCGAAGGTTCCAATTTCATACAGGAGGAAATAATTGATAGCACCTGTGCTATTATCTCGTTCTGCCTTAAAATACACACAAGGGCGTTTTCCTGAGAATAACCATAGGTATTTTTGCATACAAATGTCTTTGGAAATCGCGGTTTGTTGCTCCAAGGTCGGTTCTGGGGTTACGACAAAGGCCTTACTCCCGGAACAGGAAACGAGGACCAAAAAAAGGAGGAAAATCGAGGAAATTCGGGTGAGTGAGAAGATTCTTTCCATGATACACCCAACCTTTTTCGAGATGCAAGGTTTGGCAAAGGAAAAAATCCTGTTCCTATGGTATCTTATCCCAAAGGAAAAATAAAAGTCCTACTTCTGGAAAACATCCACAAGGATGCATATGAACTTTTCCACCGAGATGGTTTTGATGTAACTCTCATCAAAGATGCGATGGAAGAAGAAGAACTCATCCAAAAAATCTCTGATGTCCATGTTCTTGGTATTCGAAGCAAAACAAACGTCTCAAAAAAAGCATTAGAGAATGCTAAAAAATTAATGACGATCGGTTGTTTTTGTATCGGAACCAACCAAGTGGAATTAGAAGAAGCAGAAAAAAGAGCAGTTCCTGTTTTTAATGCTCCCTACAGTAACACAAGGTCAGTGGCTGAACTTGTGATCGCTGAAATCATCATGCTTGCAAGAAAAGCATCTGACCAATCTAGAGATGTCCACCTTGGCAAATGGAATAAAATTGCAAAAGGTTGTTTTGAAGTGAGGGGAAAAACTCTCGGTATCATTGGGTATGGTCATATTGGTACCCAAGTATCGGTCCTTGCTGAATCCATGGGGATGCGCGTGGTATTTTATGATATCATTTCCAAACTACCTCTCGGCAATGCAACGGCTGCACATAGTTATGAAGAACTTCTGAAACAATCTGATTTTATTTCCTTCCATGTTCCCGAAACAGAAGATACCAAAAACCTATTCCGTAAGGAACACTTACCTCTCTTAAAGAATGGAGTCTATGTATTAAACTTATCTCGAGGAAAGGTTCTCGAAATTGATGCACTTGTGGAAGGAATCAAATCAGGTAAAATTGCTGGTGCAGGTGTTGACGTATTCCCTGAAGAACCAAAATCAAATGATGATCCATTTGTAAGCCCACTCCAGGGACTACCCAATGTGATTCTCACTCCACACATTGGTGGTTCCACAGAAGAAGCACAAAAAAACATAGGAACGGAAGTTGCTGAAAAATTATTAAAATTTATCAATAATGGCTCAACTACTTTCTCTGTGAACTTTCCAAACATAGAATTAGGGAATTTAAAATCAGGTTACCACAGAATCCTAAATATCCACCAAAACCAACCAGGTTTCCTTCGGGACATTAACTCCATTATCTCTGATATGGGAGGAAATATCCTGACTCAAAACTTGAGCACATCGGCAAACATTGGTTATTTGAGTATGGAAATCGATAAAAATTTGGGTGATGAACTGAAAGACAAAATCAAAGCCCACAAACATTCGATCCGCACTCGAATCCTTTACTAAAATAAAGGGAAGGATGACATCATTATGATTGAAATCCTTCCCATCTTTACAAACTCTCCCTTACGCAACTTCACATATCTCATTTATTCCAACAGAACCGGCGAAGCGTATTCTGTGGATCCCTATCATGCTCCTCTCATTCTAACCCAACTCAAAAAAATGGGTTTAACTCTAAAGGGAATATTAAATACCCATGAACACGGGGATCACACAGAAGGAAATTTAGAATTAAAAGAAGAAACAAAATGTTTAGTCTATGGACATACAAATGCCAAAGGGAAAATTCCTGGACTCGACGAAACATTAAAAGAAGGACAAATCTGTTTTTCAGTGGAAGGTGAATCCATCGAAGTTTGGGACACTCCCGGTCATACATTTTCTCATTTAAGTTTTGTACATAAAAATCCTAAAACGATACTTGGGATTTTTTCTGGAGATACTTTGTTCAATGTAGGTGTTGGTAATTGTTTCCGAGGGGGAGATGCAAATGCCCTGTATGAAACCATAAACAACCGTTATGCTAATTTGCCAGACAATTGTCGTTTGTATCCTGGTCATGATTATTGGGAGAACAATCTGGCATTTTCCAAACATATAGAGCCAATTCACGAAGAAAGAGAATTGTTTCAAAAAACACTTACCCCCCATATGATTTCAACCATTGGACTGGAAAAAAAATTAAGTCCATTTTTTCGTCGTGATTTAGAATCCATAAAAGACCGACTAACAGAAATGGGAGAAACGGTCACAGATGATCGTTCTGTATTCTTACTCTTACGAAAACTGCGAGATCATTGGTAAAATTTTCATTTTACAAAAGAGAATCTCCCTTTAACTTTTAGTCAAATGACGATTCTTATCATCTGCCTCTTAGTTTCCATTTCTCAAATTTATTTAGCAAAAGCTGTTGTAGCTGTCGCAATGTCCCGCGAAGAGAAAGGATATGACAACCACCATCCAAGGTTACAACAATCAAAACTCACTGGATGGGGTGGACGCGCATATGGCGCACACCAAAATGGATTCGAAGCCTTCCCTATTTTTGCGATCGCAATCCTACTCAATTTAATCATTGAAGTTGATTTTTATTTCGCTGAAATCCTCGCACTGAGTTTTGTTTCCTTACGTTTTATATACATTTACCTCTACATTGCTGATTTTTCCTTTGCACGTTCCACCACCTGGACAATTGCATTTATTTGTAATATAGGATTGTACATTTTACCATTAGTGTATTAAGTTTCTCTCATAAGCCTTTGAAACGAATTTCCATTTTATTTTTTTTCATCTTTTTGTTTGCATTTGGATATGTACTTTTTTCCGAACCAAGTGAAATTGAGACTAATGGCAAAAACCGAATCACTGATTTTCAAAAGGCAAAACGTGTTTTAAAACGGTTTTATGCAAAAGTAGGAAAAGATTTTTATTGTGGTTGTGAGTTTGAAAAAGACGAAGAAGAACTCGGACGTTTTCGAATCAAACAAGATTCTTGCGGATTACAAGCAAGGAAAGATACCAAAAGACAAAGTTACATCGAATGGGAACACATAGTTCCCGCTTATAGTTTTGGAAAGTCTAGAGAGTGTTGGACCAAAACTAATTGTGAAGTAGGTGGGAAACTTTTAAAAGGAAGGAAGTGTTGTGGTGCAACAGATCCTGAATTTAATCTCATTGAAGCCGACCTTCACAACATCGTTCCTGTTCCCGGTGAAATTAATGCTGACCGAGGGATTTTTCCCTATGGAGAAATCGAAGGGGAACCTAGAGAGTATGGTCTTTGTGATTTTGAAGTGAACTTCAAGGCATCCATTGCCGAACCAAAACCAGAGATCAGGGGAGACATTGCTCGGGTTTACTTTTACATGGAGTGGCGTTACCAAATTCCCATCCCCGACGGGAAACGGAAACTCTACCAAACTTGGCACGAGAATGACCCACCAGATACATTTGAGATTCGCAAAAATGAGATCGTAGAGAGGCTCCAGAAGGTAAAAAATCCCTTTGTCGAAGGCGAAACTCCCAATTGAACGAAAGAAGGGAGTTTTTGTTTTCAGAAAAGATTTTAATTTTGCCAAATCAAAGATAGCTTCATTTACAGATTTAGGGTGCTTTGGAGTCTGGAACCAATATGAAAGAATATGACATTTTGGTGGTGGGAGCTGGGGCTGGGACCAAACTTGTAACCCCTCCTTCTCTCATAGGAAAACGAGTGGTCGTCTTTGAAAAAGAGACTCCAGGCGGGACTTGTCTCAACCGAGGATGTATCCCTTCCAAAATGATCATCTATCCTTCTGAACTTGTCAGACTCAGAGAAGAAGGAGAACGATTTGGGATCAATTTCCCAAAACCAACCACGGTTCCCGTGGAATCGATCTTCCAACGAGTGAACCAAACGGTGAAAGCAGATTCTGATTCCATTCCAATTGCGTACGAAAAAAATCCGAATATCGATTATATCCCCAAAAAAGTTTGGTTTAAGGCATCCAAAGTTCTCACTGATGGTGAAAACGATTACACCGCCAAACACATATTTATTGTAACAGGCACAAGCCCTAAAATCCCAAACATACAAGGATTGGAAAATACACCCTATTGGACTTCAAGAGAAGCACTCTCCCCTACTAAATTTCCAAAATCATTACTCATTATAGGAGCAGGTTTTATCTCACTGGAACTCGGTGCTGCTTACCAAGCCTACGGGTGCCAAGTAACAGGGATCACACGAGGGGAAATCCTACGGCATGTCGATGGTGATATCAAAACAGAATTAGGTAAACACCTTCCCTTTCCAATCCACACTCACTTTCAATTCGAATCGGTGTCCTACCAAAACAACAAATTCATCGTCAGTGGAAAAACGAATGATGGAAAATTTGCCCAATTCGAATCAGACGAACTCTTAGTTGCCACAGGTATCAAACCAAATACAGATGAATTACACTTAGAAAATACAAACATAAAAGTGAATGAAGAAGGTTTTATCCAGGTGGATGATACCTTACAAACTGAGGAACCAGGAGTGTATGCTTTTGGTGATGTGATTGGAAGGTATTTTTTCCGGCATAGCGCTAATTTTGAAGGGGAATATCTATTTGATCATCTATTTGGTAACAAAAAAGGCAAACCCATTGTTTACCCACCCATCCCTGAAGCCATTTTTACAAACCCACAAATTGCAAGTGTGGGCAAAACGGAAGAAACATTGATCAAAGAAGGCATCTCGTATTACAAAGGAATCAATCCTTACTCTTCCAGTGCGACGGGTATGGCTAGATTATCCCATTTAGGTTTTGTGAAGGTTTTAGTATCTAAGGAAACCGAACAGGTACTAGGTGCCCATATCATTGGAGAAGAAGCATCCAATCTCATCCACCAAATACTAATGGGAATGTATTTAAATGCCAAACTCGATGATTATTTAGGAATGGTTTATATCCATCCAGCCATTTCAGAAATCACAAGAAATGCATTTCGTAAAGTTCGCGACCAAAAATTGAAAGAGGGAAAATCGTGAAAAAATTTTTATTCAATCGTTTTGATAAGGATACCCTTAAGAAAAAAGTTTTGTTAGATACTAGAGAAAGAAGGGTCATTTCGTTTTATCGTTATGTTAAAATTGAAAACCCATTGGAATTTCGGAATTTACTCTATGATTCTTTTGAAGACTTAGGAATTCTCGGCAGAATTTATTTAGCAAATGAAGGAATTAATGCACAATTTTCAATTCCAATTGAGAATGTCGACAAGTTACGTTCCTTTGTTGACTCAGTTCCAGAACTAAACAATATCTATTTTAATGATGCAGTGGAAGATAAGAAGGAAAGTTTTATCAAACTTGCAATCAAGGTCAGAAAAAAAATAGTCGCTGATGGATTAGATGATTCTCAGTTTGATCCATCCAATGTAGGAACTCATCTCTCACCTCTTGAATTTCATAAAGCAATGGAGGAAGAAGGAGTCATCGTCGTTGACCTCCGAAACAATTATGAATCAGAAGTAGGTCATTTTGAAAATGCAATTTTACCAGATGTAGGAACCTTCCGAGAAGAATTACCATTGGTCGAAAAAATTCTAGAGAATGATAAAGATAAAAAAATACTACTCTATTGTACCGGTGGAATCCGTTGTGAAAAAGCAAGTGCTTACTTAAAATACAAAGGGTTTGAAAAGGTCCACCAATTACGAGGTGGGATTATTAATTATGCCAAAGTTGTCCATGACCATGGGTTAAAATCAAAATTCAAAGGAAAAAACTTTGTGTTTGATGACCGATTGGGCGAAAGGATTACGGATGATGTTTTAACTGTTTGTTATACCTGTGGCAAACCATCTGACCGTCACACAAACTGTGCCAATTTAGGATGCCATGTTCTCATCGTTCAATGTGAATCTTGTTCTGAATCTTTACTTGGTTGTTGTTCAGAAGAATGCAAACAGATTGTATCTCTTCCAGAAGAGGAACAAAAAAAACTAAGACAAGAACAGAGAAAACAGCACAAATACCCAACACACCACCTAACAAGAAAACTAGTAGGAAAATAAATGAATCCATTTGCGATTGAACTCAACGGACTTGAAAAAACATATAAAAATGGTGTCAAAGCACTTCGGTCGATCGATTTAAAAGTTGAAACTGGAGATTTTTTTGCTCTGCTCGGACCCAATGGTGCAGGAAAGTCTACGACCATAGGAATCTTAAGTTCCTTGGTGAACAAAACAAACGGCAAAGTGAAAATCTTTGGAGTGGATATTGATGAAAATCCAAATCTTGCTAAAACATTCATCGGAATTGTCCCACAAGAATTCAATTTTGGAATTTTTGAAGCAGTAGAGCAAATCCTCATCAACCAAGCAGGTTTTTATGGTATGCCACTAAAAGAAGCCAAAGACAAAGTAAAGTATTATCTGGACAAACTTTCACTTTATGACAAACGTAAATCTGCCGCAGGGACTTTAAGTGGTGGTATGAAACGTAGGTTAATGATTGCAAGAGCTCTCATTCACGATCCAAAATTACTCATTTTAGATGAACCAACAGCAGGTGTGGACATTGAAATCAGAAGGTCAATGTGGGATTTTTTAAAAGAACTCAACAAAGAGGGAAAAACAATCATCCTTACAACACATTATTTGGAAGAAGCAGAATCCCTCTGTAAAAATATAGCAATCATTGATAAGGGAGAAATTGTCGAAAATACATTGATGAAAAAACTCTTACAAAGATTAGACAAAGAAACCTTTATCATCGATTTAAAAAAATCATTCAAAACAAAACCAGGCTCTAAACGCTTCAACTGGATTTGGTTAGACGACCATAGCTTAGAAGTTCAATTGGACAAAAAAGCCTCTGTCAATGATCTATTTGCGGAACTTACGAAACAGAAGATGGAAGTTTTAAGTTTGCGGAATAAATCGAATCGATTAGAAGAATTGTTTTTATCACTTACAGGAAAGAACTAATCATGTGGAAAGAAAACTTAACCGCGCTTAAGACCATCGTTCGAAGGGAATGGATTCGTATCATCAGAATCTGGGTCCAAACCTTAATCCCACCCGTGATCACAATGGCACTTTATTTCCTTATTTTTGGAGAACTTGTTGGCCGACAAATTGGCAAAATTGGAAATTTTACCTATATCGAATTCATTGTTCCTGGACTTATCATGATGAGTGTCATTACCAATTCCTATAACAATGTTGTTTCTTCCTTTTTTTCCAGTAAGTTTCAAAAGAATATCGAAGAACTTTTGGTATCACCTACTTCTCCTTATACCATTGTTTTAGGTTATACGTTTGGCGGAGTGGTGCGAGGTCTTTTTGTAGGAATTTTAGTCACTCTCACTTCCTTATTTTTTACAAACCTTCAATTCCAACATCCTATCATCATCTTTTTTACAGTCATCCTAACATCGATTTTATTCTCCCTTGGTGGATTTTTTAATGCTCTTTTTGCGAAAAAATTTGATGATGTTACGATCATTCCTACTTTTATCCTCACACCATTAACTTACTTAGGTGGTGTGTTTTACTCGGTAAAAAACCTTCCCGAATTTTGGCAAACGGTCTCTTACTTAAATCCAATTTTGTATATGGTGAATCTTTTCCGATATGGATTCATTGGGGTAACAGATGTGAATTTAATCTTTTCTCTTAGTTTTATCCTCGTTCTTTCCGCTCTTTTATTTTTACTCAATGTTAGGTTAATGAAAATTGGTTATGGAATTAGAAACTAAACAAACTAGAAAAGATCGAATGGAACAAGTTTTGAAGGAATTTTTCCTACCCACAGAACTGACTGTACTTGATGTATCATGGGAACATGCAGGTCACCCTGGTATGACAAAGGATTCCAAGGAAACCCATTTTAGGATCAAAATGGTTTCACCCAAATTCCAAGGGAAGTCTACTGTGGAACAACATAGAGATGTATATTCCCTCCTCGGACCTGAATTTAAAAAGGGTCTCCATGCTCTAGAAATGGATCTATCCTCACCCAAGTAGGAGTCTAATGAATATGTCAAAACCAACACTCATCAGCTTTAAACTTTGTCCGTATGTGCAACGCTCAGTGATTAACCTGTTAGAAAAAAAAGTAGATTATGAGATTAAGTACATTGATTTAGCAAACAAACCAGATTGGTTTTTAAAAATTTCACCCTTTGGTCGGGTTCCGGTACTCGTCGTGGGAGAAGAAGTGTTGTTTGAATCTGCGGTGATCAACGAATATTTGGACGAAACAAATCTTCCGACTCTCCACCCAAAAGACCCATTGGTAAAAGCAAAACATAGAGCTTGGGCGGAATTTGCAAGTGCCTTACTTGTTGACCAATATTTATGGACCATGTCTAAAGATGAAGTGGAATCCAACAAAAAAAGAGACGAAATCCTTTCGAAGTTTAAAATCTTAGAACCAGTTTTACCAGAACCCAAAGGTGGAAAATTATTCTTCGCAGGTGATTCCATGCACCTGGTTGATACTGCTTACGCACCTTTTTTTATGCGCTTGGATTTTCTAAAATCAAAGGGGACCGAGTTTGATTTAGTGAGTGGATTTCCAAAAATTCAAATTTGGAGTGATACACTACTTTCTTTACCATCGGTAAAGAATTCTGTTTTACCAGAAGTGCCAAAAGAATACATTGAATTTATCAAAGCCCACAATTCATGGTTGGGAGGAAAATTATAGGATGACCATTCCAGAAATCCAAAAAAAAATCGAAGAGGGTTTGCCAGGTTGTACTGTAGAAATTTTAGATCCTTACCGTGACGGTGTTCATATCAAGGCCGTTGTCACCTACAAAGGATTTAATGGTAAGGGTCTCATTGAACAACACCGCATGGTGTATGCTACTTTAAAAGAAGAATTAAAAGAAGAAATCCATGCATTAGCATTGGAAACAAGGAGTGAATAATTATGGAACAAGAGTTAAAAGATAAAATTGAATCGTTAATCAAATCAGAAAAGGTTTTTCTTTTTATGAAAGGAACTCCAGAAATGCCACAATGCGGTTTTTCTGCAGGTGTAGTATCAACTTTAAAACAACAAGGAATTCCATTTGGTTCCTTTAATGTACTTTCCGATATGAAAGTCAGAGAAGGAATTAAAGAATATACGAATTGGCCAACCATCCCACAACTTTATATCAATGGAGAATTTGTTGGTGGTCATGACATTACGGTTCAAATGGCTCAATCTGGGGAACTCAAAAAAAAAGTAGGTTAATTCCATGATCCGTCTCTACCAATATGACTCTTGTCCCTACTGTTATCGTGTGAAACAAACAATTCAAACACTCGGCCTAACAGAAGGTAAGGATTATATTTTGGTAGAGGCAAGTTATGGTACACCAGGAAGAGAAGAAGTCATCCGACTCGGTGGCATTTCCCAAGTCCCTTTCCTTGTTGATGGAGAGACCAAAATGTATGAATCTCTCGACATCATCGACTACCTTCGAAACAAATTTAAGTAAATCCTAATAAATCGAGAATCTTATCTCCAACAGCTCTTGGTTTTCCAGCATAAGGAAACTCATGGATGTACAATACAGGATTAAAATTAATTTCTAATACCGCATAATGGTCTGGATTTGGTTTCTCTGAAATGGCACTCGAGATAATATCAATCCCACATATCACTGCAGAAGCAGCCTTTGCTGCATTTAACGCAATGGTTTTAAACTCAGGGTGGACTAAATCAGTGACATCGATGGAATCTCCACCGGTTGATATATTCGAATTTTTCCTTAAAAATACTTGTTCTTCTTTTTTGGGAACAGAGGAAAAGGTATATCCAGAATCAGAGAGAACTAAACTTTCGATTTCGGACATTTGGATTTTTTCTAAGGCAGTGATATGTCCTTCCCCACGTCTTGGATCTTTGTTTTTAATTTCAATGAGTTCCCGAATGGTGTGAACTCCATCCCCTACCACATTGGCAGGAACTCGGTTACAAACCGCTACAACTTCATCACCTAAGACTAAAAAACGATATTCAGGACCTTCTATAAATTCTTCTACAATGATGGAATTGGAAAACGAAAATGCCTGTTTGACAAAAAAAGTAAATTTTTCCAAAGAATCGTTAGGATTCGAAATACCAATTCCAATTCCAAAATTGGTTGTGACAGGTTTTATCACCTTCTTTTTAGATAAAAAAACCGGATAATCCAAAAGAGCATCTTCAACGTTAGAATAATCTTTGCCTATGGGAACCCTAACGTTATTTTCATTTAACACCAGTTTGGAGGCAATTTTATTTTCCATCACCAAATAAGTCATCAAACTGTCCAAACGAGTTTTACTAGCTTCTTTTACAAATTCTGTATGATCACCTTGAACCAAACGTAAAAAATTTTCCTTACGATCGATTACTTCTACTTTGATTCCTCTACTCATTGCATCTCGGATGATGATTTGAGTCGAAATTTCTAAGTCCTGCCAGCCAGGTAATAATGGTTTTGGTTCCATTTTTTTAAACCTCACTACAAAGTTTTAGGGGTTTAATCTGAATGGGTTTCTGGTTTTTTTTAAGATGGCTTCCTTCTAAAGTTTCAATTTTTTTCTGTTCGTAAATCGATTGTTCACTTAGGTCTTCGTAGTATTTGATACGATTGGGAGAAAGGCCTACTTGTAAAAGTTCTGCTTTATGCGATTTGGCAAGAGCCAGCCCAAACTCTCGGAAACTCGATTTATGGATCTTTAAATCTAATTCCGACATGGTAGCACCTAGGAATGAAGGATCATCCCATTTTTCCCATTGTGTTTCCCAAGCCCGACTAAATGGTCCACTTGCATCATTATCATCCAATAGATCAGCAATCGGCTGTAAGTCGACAAAGAGCTGGTGAACCATGTCTCGGAGTAAAATCTCTTTTCCAAATAAAAATACCTTTGTCTCAGGTTTTCGGCCGAACCAAGTTGTGAGTTCCTGGTTTTTTCTCCAGTTTGCCATTTCATTTGCATCTGCTTTTGGAGACTCGTTTAACATACAGTAGAGTAACACCATATGCAGGAAATACAACCTTGTTTCTTCCACACCAATCGCTGAAAAAGGATCCAAATCAAGTAGTCTTAATTCCAGGTATTCGACTCCCCGTTCCACCAGTGCATCTACAACCCTTTCCTCACCTTTCGGAACTTGTTTTGGCCTCACAAGTGAGTAATACTCATTTTCTAATTGTAACACAAAGTCATTCAATTGATTCGTTGGTTTGTTATTAAATTTTTTATATGGTGTGTATGATTTAGAAACAACTTGGCACATGTCCGTTGCATATTCTCTTAACGAGTTCACAGAAATCGGGTATTTGCCTTGCACCTTACTTGTATAACCAATATTCGATAACCTTAAAGTAGTGGAATAAGGGGCATTTAAAGTTTTTGAATCTAACTTTTGTAAGTTTTTTAACGCATTCGGAGAATCAATAAAAGTAGAATCTGTTAAACTAGAAGAACCAAACAAATACAAAAGTGCAGGAGAGATCCTGTAAAAATTACGAATGGTATCAAAATAAATTTGCGATTTTGTCTCTTTGGAAAGTGGTTTTTGAAATCTTTTTTCAGAAACCACTGACAACATACAAGTATCAAATGATATGTTGTAATGGACTCCTGAAATCGTTTGCATTTTTTTACCGTATCGATGTCCCAAACCATTTCGATAAATTGTTTTTTTTCGCCCTTCACTGGAAGTTCCGTACTGACCAACTTCTATTTTATTTTCTTTAGGTAACACAGGTGGCATACTAAATGGCCATAGGTATTCTTTTCCTAAGTTTTTAGCCGTAAATGTATGAAGTTCCGTGAGTTCACTCAGGGCATCGGGAATTGTTTTGTGTATGTTAGTTGCATATTCAATTTGTGCCTCTGCAAAATCGGTTTTAATGAGTGGATGAGTTAAACTCGAACCCAACGATTTTGGATGAGGTAACTGTGATAAAAATGCCTTTTCATCTACTCGCACACTTTCTCTTTCTAGACCATGTTTAGCACTCAGTAGACAGTCTTTGTATTCCTTTGAAAGTAGGGAAACAGTTGAATTTTTCTGTTTTGATTTTAATAATTTTGTTTTCATCGACTAAAAACCTAATGGAACACCTTCCCCTTTCGGGTCAGAGACACCAATGAGTTTGTCTCCTTCTTTTGACACAACAAATACCTTCGCACGGTGCCTACCATATTGGACTTGGTAAAAGGGAAGTTCCGTTTCAGGAAACGTTCCTTTTAATTCAGGATCTAAAAATAATGTATCAGGTTGGAATTGGTGGTGGATCCGCGGAAAAGAAACACTTTCATATAAGTTTCGTTTTTGAATCAAATAATGATACAAAGTGTTAAAAATAGAGGTTGGAATTTGAGACCCACCTGGGGCACCAATCACTAATTTTGTATTTCCATTTGGTTCCAATAGTATGGTTGGACTCATACTCGAAAGTGGTGTTTTTCCTGGGTTTATCGCATTTGCTTTGGAACCAACAAGTCCATATAGATTCGGAACACCAGGAGCAATCGCAAAATCATCCATTGTATTATTCAATACAAGACCAGTTCCAGGAACCATTTGGACCGCACCAAAAATCCCATTGATGGATTGAGTGGAAGAAACAGCATTGCCTTCTTTGTCCATCACAGAGATATGAGTGGTATTATAGGAATCCTTGGGTTCGATCTGCTTCTGAATCGCCTTCCAATTGCCTGACACAACTTTTTTCTCGATTTCATTTACTTCCTCTTGGATGTAAGGTAACGAAATTAATTTTGATACGGGAACTTCTGTGAAATTTGGATCCCCACCTAACTCAGCTCGGTCTCTGTAAGCAACTCGCATTGCTTCTGTAATTTGCATCATTTCTCCCACTTGCCCTTGGGGAAAGGATTGGCGTTTAGCCATCTCCGCTTTCATTAACATCAATGTAACCAAATGTACCCCAGAACTAGGAGGAGGCATAGTTAACATTTGGTATCCCCAAACGGAACTACTCAATGGCTCCATCTGCTTGACTTGGTATTCTTTCCAATCTGTTTCACTAATGAAACCATCAAAATCTTTGTAATATTCAGTTACCAGTTTTGTTGTTTCACCATCGATCCATTCTTTCTCTTCATTTTCAGCAATCCGACTTAATGTTTGGAACAAATCATTTTGAACAAGAAGTTCTCCTTCCCGAATGGGACGGTTGTCAATCCCAAATACCTTCTGCATGGAAGGATTCATATTTGACCAAACTTTTGTGATACCATTGGCTAAATCAGCATACACAGAAAAACCATTTTTCGCATAACGCATTGCAGGTGCCAAAACATCTGCGATTGGAAGTTTTCCATGTTGTTTTTGGATTTTCAGAATTCCTTGTACATTTCCTGGAACTCCAGCACTAAACGCACCTTTGCTAATTTTTTCGGTATCGGCTGATCCATCAGGTTTTGTATAAAAAGAACTAATTCCTTTTTTGGGGGAACGTTCTCGGAAATCATAAGCCCATTTCCCTTTTTTGGGAAGGTATACAATTGCAAATCCACCTCCAAATAACCCAGTCGATTGTGGTCTTAGTACGGAGATGGCAAAACTTGCTGCTGTAAAAACATCGACAACATTTCCACCTTGTTTCCAAACTTCAACTCCAGCTTGGGAAGCGAGAGGGTGGTCGGTTGCAATCATAAACTCACGCCCAATCAACTCATAACGATCCCTTTTAAGGGAGGCACCTTGGATCTGAGGAATGGAAGCAGATAACTCAGCATTTTTTTCTTTGGTATCTAAAAACGTTTGGATCGTTTCACAACTTCCAAGTGATAACAAACCGAAAAACAAAAAGAGAGAGGATCTCTTTTTGCCATAAAACAAAATCAATCGAATATCCCCATTTGCATTTTTGCCTCCTCGCTTGCCATCGATCTAGGTTCCCATTTGGGGTTCCAGACAACATGCACCACGACTTCAGAGATTCCATCCACTCGAAGTGCATGATTTTCAATGTCTTGTTTCATCTGTGGACCTGCAGGGCAAGCAAGTGACGTATATGTCATTGTAACCTCTGCTTTTTCTCCTTCCACTTTCACATCATAAATCAATCCCAGTTCAACGAGAGAAATTCCAATCTCAGGATCTTCGACAGATCGAATACTATGATACACTTCCCACTCTTTTTCTGTTTCAGGATCTCGGATCATGGTTTACCTCAATGATTTTTAATAGAGTTTGCCAAGGCAAAAGGGCACAACGATAACGACTTGGGTGAGATTTCACATTCCGAAAGAATGTTATCTCTTCTAAATCCCCAAACAAGGAAGTTTCATCTCCCTCTAAAAATTTTTTACGTTCATTCAAATAGAAAAGTAAGTTATTCTTTTGAAATTTGGATTGCTGTTTGAATAAAAATCCGACAGAGGCAGAACAAATCGAACAGGAATCACCGGATACTCCCAAAATTTTGATCTGATCCTTTCCTTCTTCCAGGTAATACAATTTCACTTCATCCCCACATAGAGGATTCAATCCCGAAACTTCTAAAACAGATCCCAATGGTTTTTGCCAATGGGCATAGGACTTCCATTTTAGAAAATCTTGGTATGTATTATTTTCTGACGACACGACCAAATATTGATTTTACCTTCTCAATGGATTTTATGAGAACATCAATGTCTTCTTTTGTATTATAAAAGTAAAATGATGCCCGACAGGTTCCTGGGATTTGGAACTGTTTCATGAGTGGTTGGCAACAATGGTGTCCCACACGAATGGCAACTCCCTCTTCATCTAAGATGGATCCAACGTCATGTGGGTGGATTCCATCCAAAGTAAAGGAAATAACGCCCCCACGATTCTCCAAATCCTCAGTTCCATAAAGGGTAAGGCCACCAATTTTATGAAACCGTTCCAATGCATATTCGGTTAACATCCGTTCGTGTTCTTTGATATTTTGCATCCCTACTTTTTGTAAATAATCCAAGGCATGAGAAAAACCAATGACACCTGCTATGTTTGGAGTACCTGCTTCTAATTTGGCAGGAAGTGCTGCGTAAGTAGAACTTTCCAATTCCACAGATTCAATCATATCACCCCCTCCTAACCAAGGTGGCATAGCTTCTAAAATTTCTTCCTTACCAAAAAGTACTCCAACTCCTGTAGGACCAAGCATCTTGTGGGCAGAAAAAGCATAAAAATCCACATCTAAATCCACTAAGTGAATGGGCATATGACAAGCAGCCTGAGCACCATCAACGAGAACTTTGGCCCCTACTTGCCTTGCACGATCAATGATCTTTCGTAAATCATGAACAGTACCTGTCACATTTGACATTTGGCTAATTGCCACAATTTTTGTTCGTTTTGTGATGATTTCACTTAACTTTGATAAGTCGTAAGTTGTATCCGCAAGAATTGGAATGAATTTTAAAAATGCCTTTTTTTCACGAGCCAACATTTGCCAAGGAACTAAATTGGAATGGTGTTCTTGGACGGACAAAACAATTTCATCCCCTTCTGAGACGTTGACTCGTCCATAAGTCTGTGCCACTAAATTGATGGCATCAGTTGTTCCCCGAGTGAATATGATCGCCTTTGCACATTGTGCTTGGAAAAAATGGGATGTTTTGATCCTAGTTCGTTCAAAAAGTTCAGTGGCATGTTGAGAAAGATAGTACACACCTCGATGGATGTTTGCATTTTCTTTCGCATAATAATCATTTGTTGCCTGAATGACACTGAGTGGTTTTTGCGAGGTTGCCCCATTGTCTAAGTAAACAAGTGGTTTCCCATTCGGCATGGTTTGGGAAAGGATCGGAAAATCATTTCGAAGTTTGTAGGGATCCAAACTCATACAGACTCCAAATCCACTTCTAGGTCATTCCCATTCACTTTTGTAGGAAAGGTTGTAAGTGGTTCTGTTGCAGGGAGAGCTAAAACACTCCCATTTCTAATATCGAATTTTGCAAAATGACGAGGGCATGTGATCACACAACCTTCCAACTTACCACAAGAAATTTCTTCCCCATCATGGGTACAGGAATCTTCAAAGGCATAGTATTCGTTTTCCCATTTTGTAATCACAACAGAAAAATGCCGGGTTTTGATGACAGTTAACTTACCTTCTTCAATTTCGCCAATGGAAACTAATTTTTGAAACGCCATCATTTCCCTCCCACAAGAATGTTATGTATGGAAGATTCCAAATCCAATTTTACTTCCTCTTTGAATCCTACCGATTGTATGGTTTCTCCATAAAATGCAGTCACAAGTAGAGACTTAGATTCTTCAGGACTTAACCCTCGCGACAATAAATAAAAGTATTGTTCTTCGTCAATGTCACCAACGGTAGCACCGTGAGTACAAGATACATCTTCCGCTAGTACTTCCAATTTCGGATTTGCTTCCGCTCTTGCTTTTTTGTTTAAAGAAAGATTAAATGATTCTTGGTGAGCAACTACCTTCTTTAAGTTAGGTGGGATAATCAAATTTCCTGTAAAAACATGGTGAGAACGATCAGTCACAATTGCCTTATAAGTAATTTTACTTGTAGTATGATCTGCATGGTGGTGCATTTCCATATCCAAATCCTTAAGGTTTCTTTTTCCCAATGCCGAAACTCCATCCACTGTCACTTCTGCACCTTTGCCTAATAAATGAGAGTGTAATACTAATTTGGAACGAAAACCACCAAACGGGAAATGATGGTATTTCACTGATGTATTCTCTTTGGATAGTAAAAGCACAGTTCGAAACTGGACTAAGTCTTCATCGAAAGTTTCTTCATCCAAAATCTCAACTTGTGAATCTTTGTCTGAAATAAAAACATCAATTCCTGTTTGCAAATGAAGTGACTCTGAATTGTGAAGGGTTTGCGTTTTTAAATGGATTTGGGAGATTTTCCCTTTGGGAACATAAAAAATTCGAAATAAAAACTTTGGCTCATCACCTAATGATGTGTATACGGGCGTTATTAACCCATCCTCACAGTAATGAAATTCAAACTCATGGGATTGTAAAACAGCTAGATAACTAAAATAGTCCTTTGGTAGGTAATTTTGTAATAATCCAAAGATACCTTCTAGGATATCGTCACTTACCGAATCTTTTTCCAAAGAAGGAGAGGAATCATCAAACTTAGTTTTTTTCTCTTTGGGATCAAATCCCAGTTCCTTCCAATTAAGAGCGCTGATTGGAAATTTACGATAGGATTCCTCTTTTTCTGTAGGTAAACTTAAACCTTTCCAAGTTTCTAAGAGGGAACGACAAAACTGATTTCGCTTATTCTGGCTAATGGTAAACTGTTGTTTGTTGAGTAAGGAATTCATTTGACCCCTTCTCTCTCCAATATCCAATCATAACCCACTTCTTCCAATTTGAGAGAGAGGTCTTTTCCACCTGTTTCCAATATCCTTCCATCAGCAAACACGTGGACAAAATCCGGAACGATGTAATTGAGCATCCTTTGGTAATGGGTGATGAGTAAAATTGATCTCTCAGGGTTCCTGTTTGCATTGATCCCTTCGGAAACAATCCTCAAGGCATCGATATCCAAACCAGAATCAGTTTCATCTAAAATCGATAATACTGGTTTTAATAAACTCATCTGTAATATTTCAGCTCGTTTTTTCTCTCCACCAGAGAAACCATCATTCACATAACGTCCGATAAATGATTGCGGGACTTCCAAAAGATCCATCGCGGTTTTTAATTCTTGTTTGAATTCTTTTACAGGGAGTTCTTTTCCGCGGTGAGCTTTTAAAATGGATTTTAGAAAATTTCCGATGGTAACACCAGGAAGTGCTGTTGGGTATTGGAAGGATAAAAATAAACCAAGTCTTGCCCTTTCGTCTGTCGAAAGTTTTAAAATCGATTCTCCTCGAAAGAGGATATCCCCAGAAGTAACAGTGTATTTTGGATGGCCGAGGATGACATTGGAAAGGGTACTTTTTCCAGAACCATTGGGCCCCATGATGGCATGGACTTCTCCGGCTCCGATGGTTAAATTGACCCCTCGGAGGATCTGTTTGTCTCCGACATTGGCATGTAGAGATTTGATTTCGAGAATTGCGGACAAGGTGGTATCCTGTTTTTTTATATTTAGAATGATTCTATATTATAGACGAATCCCTACTACCAGGAAAATCGACCACTCAAAAAAAACAAGATTCTATTCCGACCAACTCACCTGTGCCACAAGGATCTTTCCTGCCATGAGAGAAAAGGTAAAGATGACATACTGATTCTGGTTGTTAATGTCATACAATGGGTAGGTCACACCCCATTTTTTGCGAAACCGTTCCGATTCCTCTTTGTGTTTCAAAAAATAAGGTTTCCAAGCATAGTTATTTCCAATTTGCCTGGATCGTTCCAAATACCCTCCGTTCATCCTGTCCAAATCATAGGTTGGTGTGATCTGGTAACCTTCACCATCACATACAAATACCTTTAAGATCTCCCGAGGAAGGGAACCAAGGATTTGCCCGAACCGGTAGGGAAAGTCTTCCTCACTCGAATCAGAGAGTTCATAAAACAAATCCTGTAATTGGTCGATGATCTTTTGTTCTCGGATTCCCTTTTCCCGAAGTTCACGAGAACGCACACTGGAAAAGTTTTCGAGGACAGTTTTCATTTTATCAGAGAAAGTATTACGATTGAGAAAATGTGGGTTCGGAGTCGAAAAATAAAAACCTTGGAGGAGATTGGCACCCATGGATAGGGCAAGGTTCACCTCTTCTTCTGTCTCTATCCCTTCAAAGAGAAGTTGGCTACCTAGTTTCTGGGACATCTCCGAGATGGCCCCAAGGACCTGTTTGAAGGAGTTTTTATTCAAACTTTCCCTCATAATTTTGATGTCCACTTTCATGATATCTGGGTGGAGGTAACCAATTCGTTCTAAATTGGAAAAACCTGTCCCTAAATCATCGATGGCAATTTTTAAACCATAATCTCTGAAGATTTGTACAATCTGGATGAGCCTTTCAATCGAACCATCAAATTCGTCTTCCGTGATTTCGATCACCACTTGGTTACGATCAATCCCATATTTTTCGATGAGTTGGATGATATGGAAATTTTCTGCAAATAAATCTGTATGGTGTACCCGAGAAAGGAAATTGGGCATCATATTGAAGAAAAGTTTGGTCCGAAGGTTACTTTCCTTTAGGGTTTGGACTGCCTTCTCTCGCAAAATCCGATCAATATTGTAAATGGGAACCGGGTCATGTTCTCGGTTATGGAAAAGGCCACCTAAAGAATGGTAGGTGTTCTCTTCTGGATTGAACTGACGTCCGAGGACTTCGTAAGCTGAAATGGAGCGATTGATGGCATTGACGATGGGTTGGAAATGTGGGACAAAGTATGTCTCGTTCCAAAACTGGTTTCCTTCCGTTGATTCCGTTATGAACATGGTTCCCTTTCTTCCAACTTAGAACTAAGTTCAAAACTGGCAAGAAAAATTCCACATTTTTGGAACCATTTAGACCTATTTTAGGCAAACAAAATCCATATTTGTGTCAATTTTGACTCAAATAGAGTACCCATCAGGGATGGCAGAGTGTCTCGGGACAACAATGATCCCGTCACGGATCCGAATGTAATCATCTTCGTACTCTTGTAAGTTTTGTTCGTTTAACAGGCGAACGTTGGCGCCAATCGCACAGTCCTTGTCGACAATTGTCCGCCGTATTTCACAGTTAGGTCCAATGCCAATTGGGATTTTTCCTGACTTCCGATCGAAGTAACCGTAATGGTCAAGACCCATGATGATGGAATCGTAGATTTTTGTCCCAGAAGCAATGAGTTGCCTGACCCCAATGATGGATCTGTGCACCTCACATTGGTTAAGGATGGTACCTTCGGAAATGAGGGCTTGGTTCACTACCGCCTGATTGATCTTTGACGGTGGAAGTGCCCTCGCCCTTGTATAAATCGGGGTTTTCTCTAAATACAAATTGAATTTAGGGATATGATCGGTTAACATCAAATTGGCTTCGTAAAATGCTTTGATGGTTCCGATGTCCTCCCAATAACCGTCGTAAGTATACGCTTTTACTTTGCGTTCTTTTATCGCCTTCGGTAATATTTCCTTTCCAAAATCTGCCATATTTCGGTCTTCCAATACATCGATTAACGTGGATGTGTTGAAGATATAAATTCCCATGTTCGCAAGGAAGTTCCCGTTTTCTGTACGGCAAGATTCTACTTGAGTAAGGTCCTGTGGTTTTTCAATGAATTCCTGGATGGTACCACCGACTCCCGCTTTGACAATGCCCAAACCATAAATTTGGTCTTCAGGGATTGCATTGGTTGCCACAGAAATTTGGGTTTCTGGGTCCATCAAATGGCTCTGCATAAAGTCAGCAAGATCCATATTGTACAATTGGTCACCAGAAAGGATGAGAACATACTTTGGTTTTTGTTCACGAATGTAAGGTAGTACTTTTCTTACGGCATCGGCAGTGCCTTCGAACCAATTGGCACTCGATACGGTTTGTTCCGCTGCAATGATTTCTACAAAACTTTTTTGGTGGATATTACCTGTAGCATAGGTTCGATTGATGTGGCGGTTCAGCGAATACGAGTTAAACTGTGTGAGGATAAATATCTTTTCGAATCCACTATTGAGGGAATTGGAGATCGGAATGTCGATGAGCCTATACTTTCCGCCAAAACTCACGGCGGGTTTTGATCGTTTTTCTGTTAAAGGCAGAAGCCTTGTTCCTTTTCCCCCACCGAGAATAATTGTGAGGACTTCATCTTTTTTTAGAATAAAATCCACACAGTCTATTGAGTCTTCTTGGAATCGCATACCAATCCTTATAAAGGTATTCGACGAAAAAGCAAGAAAAGGAAACGAAAGATTCTAATTTTTTAAGAGAGCTTCTAAGATTAGTTTGCCGTCCATTTTTCCCGTAAAAGGATTCATTGCTCTTTCAGGATGTGGCATCATTCCTAATACATTTCCTTTTTCATTACAGATCCCAGCGATATCATGTAAGGATCCATTTGGGTTTTCCTGATAACGAAATACAACTTGGCCATTTTTTTCTAATCGTTCTAAAGTTTCTGCATCAGCAAAGTATGCACCTTCACCATGAGCGATTGGAATGGAAAGATTTCCTTGGAAATGTTTTGCAAAGCCATTTTCTTTCACAGGAACAAGTTCTACATCTTTGCAAATGTACTTTAAGGTTCGGTTATGCAAAAGAGCTCCAGGAAGTAATCCTGATTCGGTAAGGATTTGGAATCCATTACAAACTCCAAGGACCTTTCCCCCTTTGTTCGCATACTTCACTACAGATTCCATGGAAGCACTAAATTTTGCCATTGCTCCACAGCGAAGGTAATCTCCAAAAGAAAACCCACCAGGTAATACAACCAAATCAGGAACATCATCAAAGGATTCTTTGTACCAGGTATAATTCACATCTGCCTGGAAGTAATCGTGTAGTACGGATCCAACATCTTTATCACAATTGGAACCAGGAAAGGTGACCACCCGAACTTTCATTGGGATTCAACCACCAATTTATAAGTTTCGATCACTTGGTTCACAAGCACTGATTCACAAATTTCTTTCGCGATGGACTCTGCTTCTTTTAAGGAAGAGGCATTGAGTTTGAGTTCAATGTATTTTCCCACACGTAAGTCTTGGACTTGCCCCTTCCCTTGGTCATGAAGGGTACGGAGGACTGTTTGTCCTTGGGGGTCAAGGACGGATTCTTTGAGGGTGACATTTATTTTTGCGACAAACATATATTGATTTTATCTTCCAATTCCAAGTATTTTTTACGTAGTTCCTGAATCAAGGATTCGGGGAGTTTAGGGGGCGGTGGATTTTTATCCCAAGAGGTGGATTCAAGCCAATTTCTTAGGATTTGTTTATCAAAACTGGCGGGAGTTTTCCCAAGGACATAGGTTGACGCATCCCAATACCGGGAAGAGTCAGGTGTCAAAATTTCGTCAATGAGAACCGGTTCTCCCTCAATCAGCCCAAATTCAAATTTGGTATCACAAAGTAGGATCCCTTGTTTTGCCATCATTTGATGGGCTTTTTGGTAGAGGTGGAGGGAAATCGTTTTTACTTTTTGGAATAAATCGGAACCCACTTCTTTTTCCATTGTACTCTCACTCACATTTTCATCATGACCAGAATCATTTTTCCTCGCAGGTGTGAAAATGGGTGTGGGAAATTGGTAGGATTCTTGTAAACCCTTGGGGTAAGGAGTCTCTGCAATGGTTCCGAATTGTAGGTATTCCTTCCAAGCGGAACCTGTGAGGTAACCACGAACCACACACTCAAAATCAATACGTTTTGCTTTTTTCACAAGAACAGAACGACCCAAAAGACTTGGGTCATTTTGGTAAGGTTTTGGAAAACGGGAAACATCATCTGTGATTAGATGGTTGTTTATATCCGAAAAATAACGAAACCACTGTGTGGAAATTCGAGTGAGGACCTTTCCTTTGTCTTCTACAGGTTCGGAAAATACAACATCAAAGGCAGAAATTCGATCCGTTGCTACAAGAAGTAACTCCGAACCAAGATCATAAACGTCTCTCACCTTTCCTTTGTAATGGGGACTTGGGATCATAATTGTATACACACCATTGCCATATCGTCATTCGGAGTGGAAGTTCCACAAAACTCTAAAATTTGATTTTGAACTGTGGGAAGGATATCTCCACCAATACTTACAGATTTTTGAAATATATCACGCATTCCTTCTTCAGTGATGTATTCCATTTTGGAATTCATTGCTTCACTTGCACCATCTGTATACATAAAAAACTTGGAACCTTGTTTTAAAGCAATCGATTGCACTTCGTCGTTGGTAATCATATTGATTCCCATAATCATGGGACTCATCCCTTTCAACAATTTGGTTTCTCCATCCATGTAGATGATGGGAGCTGGATGACCGCCGTTGATATAGGATAAATTCAGGTCCTGATCAATGATCGCATAACAGAAAGTAATCGCATAATCTTCAGGGAGAACAAGTTCCATGTTTTTACGTAGGTGAGAAACACGTTCTTTCAAACCCATATTAGGAACTAAGTTGAATAATTGCATTTTGAACATGGCACCGATGAGAGCTGCACTTGGACCATGCCCTGAACAGTCGGCGATCACGATATGAAGTTTTTTTTCTTCAATCCATGTGTCGACAAAATCCCCTCCAATTTGTAAATACGGATGGAAAAGAGTCTGTGCCTTGATACCGTTCCAAATAAAACTTTTTTCCGGGATCAATTGGTCTTGGACACGCCTTGCTGTTTGTAGTTCTTTTTCGTATTTACTTTTTTGTTGGTACAATTCGTCCTGTAAGTCTTTTAAACGAATTACTGAATGGATCTTTGCAACTAACTCTCGCTTATTGAATGGCTTATTAATAAAATCGTCACCACCATTTTTCATGGCTTCCTGGAAACCAACTTCTCGATCAATGGAAGTAATAAAAAGAATTGGCAAAAGTTTAAACTGGTCCATCTCCCTGAGTTCACGACAAAAGGAAAACCCATCCTGTTCTGGCATATTGACATCTAATAATAAAGTATCAATGCGGGTGTTGAGTAAAACCAATCTTGCTTCTTCTGCTGAATAAGCAGTGTATGTCTTAAAACCTTCTTGGGATAAAAGGTATTTGAGAAGCTCCACATTTTCAGGAACATCATCAACAATGAGAATTGTATGTTGTGATTCTTTTGTTTCCATTTTTGTTTTAATTCAATTCGGACCGTAGTTGATTTTTAATTTCATGGATTTTTTCATTTCGGTTCGAAAGGAAAAAAAGAAATAAAAACAAAAAATGATAAGCAAGAACACCAAGCCACATCGTTTGTTTCATGTCCGAATCCATTCCCCCCTTACCAAGCACACTACCTGGGTGGTTTCCTGGATTTTCAATCCACCGAATGGCACCCCAAGTCAAAACCGCACTTAAGGCACAGAGAACAGATAGATAAGCAGATAAAATCGCCTTTTTTTTACGAGAAGGAACTAAATAACGAAAGATAAAATAACTCAAAAGAGAAAGGCATAAGATAAAGAATGATTGTAACCTAGCATCTGTTTTGTCCCAAGGAACACCCCATGCGCTATAAGCCCAAATGGGTCCAGAGAATAAAACTCCTAAGGCAAAAAGAAAAGCAAGTTGGTTTGCAGTGAATGCAAGGCGATCCCATAGCAGGTCTTTTTTAAAAAAATAGATGAGAGAAAAAACAAATGATAAAAGTGGCCCGTATAATGCAACCCAGGCGACTGGAACATGTAGGTAAAAAATTCTGTGGCTAAGACCTTGTTCCAAAATGACATTGGGATAGAGGATAGAAACAAAAACAGCAATTACCAAAGAAATACATACAATGATGTAAAAGGCAAAATCCAAGGCAGGGTGGATCAGTTTGATCTTACGTTCCATTTTTTTCCAAATTTTCAGAATGGAAAAGAAATTCTAGGAGAAAATACAAATCCCCTACTCATTCTGTAAGGTTTCTACCATTATAGAACCAAGGGTACCGTAAAATAAAAGGAAAAACAAAAGTAATCCAATGGAAGGTAGATACAACCCTGGTTCATTCCAGTATCGATTTTCTGCTTCCAATCCAAATAAAAACAATGGAATGGAAAATGGAAGTTGTAAAAGAGGGATGATGATCTCTTTGAGTCGGCTTTCAAATGCAACCACTCCAAGGGATACGCCCAAAAATACCAAACAACCACTTCCTAAATTGGCGAATAACCACTCGCCCAAATAACGCTCCAAAACCATATTTTGGAAAAATATTGATAAAACGAGAATCAGGAGTGCATTCACAAGGATGGTACAAAACCATATTGTGATTGATTTGCTGAGATAAAGATAAGTAGGACTGACATAACTGGAACTAGCTTCCCATCCCATTGACTCTCTTTCTTCCCATAAACTTTGGCTTACAATGACAAAGTTAAGAATGAAGATGATAGCCCACTTTAAACCACGAATGCTTCTTGCAGATAACATTTCGTTCACTTCAATGGATGTATAAAATATAAATACAACCGAGACACTCAGTGTAAAAAGTGAAACCACTCCCCCTAGCGAACGCCCTATCAAATAAAAATCTTTTTTTAATAGATTAAGAAACAAAGACATTCCCCTGGCGAATTAAAATTTGACCCGTACATTCAAGTTCACTTGGAATCGAATGGAGAACAACAAGAATGAGTCTCGATTTTTTTTCTTCATTTAAAATCGAACATAAAACCAAAGAAGATTCAAAATCGAGTCCCGTAAAAGGTTCATCAAACAAAATGATCTCAGCCGAAGAAAGTAATACCCTCATGATGGCCACTTTCTGTTTCATGCCTCTGGAGAAAAAATGGATGGGATCCCATATTCTTTTTTCCAAACGAAAGAGTCTTAATAACTCCATCCTTCTCTCCAAAGAATGGGCACCATCCAAAGAGGCAAAGTAGTCCAAATTTTCTTCTAAACTAAGAGAGGAATAATAACCAAGTTCATGACCCAAATAAGCAATTTTTCGTTTTCCAAGTGGCCAAGTCCAGGCAGGAGAAGTAAGGGAGTCATGGAAGATTTTTTTAAGTAATGTCGATTTACCAGCTCCGTTTTCTCCAAGGACTGCAAGTAATCCACTCTCAAAAAAACTGAGATTCACCTCTTTCAATACGGTTTTTTCGCCGACAGTAATAGTGAGCCCTTTTGTCTCCAAAAGCATACGGTTCATTCTAACACCATGTTCCATCGACTGTTTACATTCGCACTTCTGTTTTTGTTTCCAAGCATCGTCTTTGCACAAAAACTCATCGGGAACAAAGAATACCCAGAACTTTTATGGGGAAAAGACGAAGAGTTTGATACCCGTGATTTTCCCAATGGATCCTTTATTTACCACAAAGATGATTTTATTCTGACCCGAGGAAAACTTTTTACGGGAGAACCACCCAAATCCAATGGAAGTTTTACCTATGGAACAGAAACCATTACAAATTCTGGGAAATGGAACAATGATACCATTGAACTTCTCTTAAATGGAAAAGCAAACCAAAGGGGTGAAGTCATCAAACGATTGGAAGCGGGAGTTCGTTTTGACCCACAATTTTTTCCGTTCCGATATAATTTAGGAAGATTGTATTCATTAGAAATGAAATACGAAAAAGCACTTGTTGAATTTGAATATGCAAAAGCAGAAATGCCAGATTACTACAAAACATATTTGCATATCGGAATCCTTTCTGAAATCACACGCCAAACCTATTATGCCATCATGAATTATAAATTGGCAGTTGAAAAAAATCCATATGATACAGAAGCACTCATCCGACTTGCAGATCATTATTTGGCAACTGGACTTAAGAACAGAGCACTTTTGTATCTAAACAAAGCACTTAAAATCGAGGAAGAAAGTCCGAATGTAAAACTTGGATTTGCAAGACTTGAAATGGAAAAAGGCAATTATCATATTGCTTATAAAATTTTCAATCGAACTAGTTTAACCACTGGTGAAGGAAAACAAAAGTCATATGATAAAAAATTTCATTATTATTTTGCGGAAACCGCTTCCAAAGTCACAGACTATGAAACAGCAGAAGAACAATATACGAAAATGCTGAGTTTCACAAATGATCCTTTTTTTGCGACCGTTTCTTCAAAAGTGATCGCACGCAGAAGGGATATAGCAAAAAAATTCGCCGAAGCAAAACGAACTCAATTGGATGATTCGGAAGAAGAAGTAACACCGCCAAACGAATGATTTCTGGCAAAAACCAATTCTTGTAATAATTTTGATTTCGGATTTTTTAGAAGTTGTTTTGGATTACCAAATTCAGTGATTGTTCCCTCCTCTAATACAAATATTTGATCACACATATAAGATAAAAACCCAAGGTCGTGTGAAACAATCAACATTCCGAGTGAATCCTTTTGATTAATATCTTTCAATTCTTCAGCAATTTTTTTTTGCACAACAACATCAAGAGCAGTTACTGGCTCATCTAACAAAAGATATTCTGGATTCATCAGTAATGCTCTAAGTATGGCAAATCTTTGTAATTGACCACCACTTAACTCTCGTTTTGTTTTACAAAGCAAAGACCTTGGTAGTTCAAATCGATCACAAAAACTTTCAATTCGAATTCTTTCCTTACTTTTTAATTCCTGGTTTAATACTAATTGTTTCTGAATTTTCAGTGGCTCGAATAACAATTTACCAATTGGTTGATAAGGTGAAAAACTCCCAAAGGGATCTTGGAAAACAGGTTGGATCTCGGGACAATGTTTTTTTCCAAGCAGTTTGCCGTTCCACTCCAACTCCCCTGTCCATTCATATCCCTCAGACTTTGGAAGTAAACCCAGTGCCAAACGAAATAAAGTGGATTTACCAGAACCCGATTTCCCAATGAGGCCAGTGATTTCTCTCGGATTTGTCTCAAAGGATATATCTTTTAAGATGGTTCGTTTCCCAATGTGAACAGAAAGATTTTTGATTTTAAACATAATAACCTGAAGATAAAATCATTGCATTCTCTCTCTTGATAAACATGCTAAAGAGTAAAAGTAGGAGTGAATCATTTTGGAGAAAGTAAAAATCACTGAAGTAGGACCAAGAGACGGATTACAAAACGAAAAAACCATTCTCTCCACTCAGGATAAATTCGAATTCGTAAAACGTCTAGTAGAATCTGGAGTCAAACACATTGAGCTCACATCATTTGTCCGAAAAGATAGAATTCCCCAAATGGGTGATGCGATTGAATTATCTGCTCTTGTGTTACCAAAATTTGCTAGTGACGTCGAATTTTCATGCCTGACTCCTAACACCAAAGGATATGATGCCGCTAAAGAAGCAGGTTTTAAAGAAGTGGCAGTTTTTACTGCTACCTCGGAATCATTTACCAAAAAAAACATCAACATGACCGTCTTGGAAAGTTTTACTTCCTTCCAACCAATTTTTGAAAAAGCCAAACACGATGGAATCAAAGTCAGAGGTTATATTTCTACTGTGATTGCTTGTCCATATGAAGGAAAAATTCCACCAGAAAAAACATTAGAGGTCGCTTTACGACTATTAGATGCCGGTGCCTATGAAATTTCACTTGGGGAAACAATCGGCGTTGCTGTTCCAGATGAAGTTGAAAAATTATTAGAAGTTTTACTAAAAAAAATTCCGATTTCTTATCTCAATTGTCACTTCCATGATACCTACGGTATGGCAATTGCCAATACCAAACAAGCTCTCTCCATGGGGATACGAAGTTTTGATAGTTCCGCTGGAGGATTAGGTGGTTGCCCCTATGCAAAAGGTGCCGCAGGGAATGTGGCAACAGAAGATTTAGTTTATTTTTTAACAAGAGAAGGATACGATACAGGGATTCAACTGGATTCACTTGTACAAGTGAGTCAGTTTATGGAAACAAAACTGGATCGTCATTTTAGTTCCCGTACCTTCATAGCCAAAAAAAATGCCAGCTGATGTACGCTTATTAAAGAAAAAATTAGAGAATCTCAAAAACAAATACCAAAGTATAACTTATTTGGATACGGATCCCATTTGTTTTCCAAAACAATTCAAAGATCCATTGGATATCGAAATGATATCCTTAATCGCATGTTTCTTTGCGTATGGATCAGTCAAAAACATTCAAAATTTTTTAAGTCCAATCGTTACGGCAATGGGACCATCTCCCTATTTATTCCTAAAACAAAAACAGAGCACATTGGAACCGTTTCTTAAGACACTCAAAGGATACCGTTTCCAAACAAAAAACGATCTAGTAATTTTCTTTTTAACCTTACAAAGGATCATACAAAATCACAAACCTAAGGATCCGATCTTTGAATCTATTTTTTTAGGTAGGGAAAAAAACTTTCAAAAAGAAACATCCATTCAGAACTTTCAGTCTTATTGGAAAGAGGAACTCACTACTACTCTTGGTAACAAACCACTTACGTATGGTTTACAGTTTTTAATTGGTAAGTGGGACTCCAAATCTCCTAAAAAAAGGATTTCTCTTTTTTTACGGTGGATGGTTCGAAACCACTATCCTGATTTTGGAATCTACAAACAAATCCTTCCGAGTGAAATTCCCTATCCCATGGATGTCCACATACAAAAATTGAGTAAGGTTTTAGGTATCCGAAACAAAAAACAAGTAAACCTAAACGATGCATTCCTTCTTACTGAATATTTTTGTTTGCTAAATCCCGCCGATCCATTGTTATACGATTTTTATCTGACAAGGGTAGGAATCATTGAAAAATGCAGAGGAAGTTATGTGGAGGAAATTTGTAAGTCGTGTGAGTTGAAGGAGGTTTGTTTGGTAGTGCCACGGGGAATTGAACCCCGATTGCAAGGATGAAAACCTTGTGTCCTAACCATTAGACGATGGCACCGTGTAAGAACGTTTGCAAAGAGTTTTAAACTCTTGTTTTTGAGTCGTCGGGGATTCGAACCCCGGACCCATTCCTTAAAAGGGAATTGCTCTACCAGCTGAGCTAACGACTCGTTCTGTAGCCAAGAATATCGAACCACCTTTCTCGGTCAACAACTACTTAAAAAAAAGAACCAGAACTATCTATTTTTTTAATCCATGATGATCGTGTGTTCACGATCAGGTCCAGTTGATACAATCCCAATTTTTGTATTCACTAAGTCTTGTAACGACTTGATATAAGATTGGCATAAAGGTGGTAATTTCGAAAACGAATTGATACCAGAGATATCATCTTTCCAACCCTTAAACTCAGCAAACAACGGTTTTACGCTCTCAAGTCCTTGTGATGGGAAAAAATCTAATTTTTTTCCTTTGTATTCATATCCTACTACTACTGGTATAGAATCATAGTGGCTAAGAACATCAATTTTAGTGAGAACAAGTGAGTTAATCCCGTTCACAGTGACTGCATGTTTGATCATCTGTACATCAAACCAACCACATCGTCTTGGTCTTCCAGTAGTGGATCCGTATTCTCCACCTAACTTACGAAGTACATCACCAGCTTCACCTAAAATTTCGGATGGGAAAGGTCCTTCTCCCACTCTAGTTGCGTATGCTTTTGTGATCCCAATTACATCTTTTAAATAACGGAAACTAACTCCAGAACCAGCAAGTGCTCCGCCAGTCGTTGGATTGGAACTTGTCACATAAGGATAGGTTCCAAAATCAATATCGAGTCCTGTCCCTTGTGCTCCTTCCAAAAGAACACGTTTTCCTTTTTCCAATTCGCTATTTAGGTAATATACTGTATTGACAATGTTTTTTCCCATTTTATCAGCAAAATCCAGAAGGAAATCATACATTTCTTTTGGATTCACAGGTTCTAAATCATAGTATTTAACAAGTTCTTGGTTTTTTACTTCAAGGATATGATTGAGTTTTGATTTTAAAAGGTCTTTGTCGAGTAAGTCACCAGCACGGACACCATTACGTAACATTTTGTCCGCATAACACATACCGATCCCTTTTTTTGTGGTCCCAATTTTTCGTTCTGGTGAGGAACCAGCTTCTCTTGCTTCATCAATCAATCTGTGGTAAGGTAAGAGGATATGGCAAGAATCACTAATAAGGACTTTATCTTTGACTCGGAATCCATGTGCTTCTAAATCAGCACATTCTTTTAAAAAGTATTCAGGATCTAAAACAACCCCATTCCCAATGACACAAGTGGTATTATCATAAATGATCCCAGAAGGTACTAAATGGAAAATATATTTTTTACCACCAACAACGACAGTATGACCCGCATTTGCGCCACCTTGGTAACGTACGATGATATCTGTATCTTTAGAAAGGTAATCAATTACTTTTGCTTTTCCTTCATCACCCCATTGGGCTCCAACGACTAAATTTGCAGGCATAAATCCCTCATTTTTCCTTATTTAACAAAACTTCAATTGAATCCAAATGCAGTGCAAATCCACATGCATCCTTTTGTATCCCAGTAAAACTTGCATACAAATCATTATACACACCACCAGCAAAAACTGGTTCAGGGTCATGTTCTACATATCCCTGGAACATAAAACCTGTGTAATACGATAAATCCCTAACAAGAGATGGATCCCAAATACAGGATACACCTTGCATTTGTTTGTTCCAAACTTCAAAAAAAGATGTGATCGAAACCAAATCGTTTTTCACTAAATTCAATTCTTCTTCCGATAAATTTGATTCCAAATCTTTCTTAAAACCGATCATTCCATTTACTGGAATCGGTTTGAGTAATAACTGAATGATTTTCATATGAGAATCACTCGTATTTGTCCTCGCAGCAAGAGACACTAGTTCTGGGATATTTTTAGTGTATAAAAACTGTCGTAAAACTTTTGTTTGTTCCTCATTCCAACCAAGGATTGTTAACAAATTGAGAAAAAAAGATGAATGACCAAATACAATCGTAAACGTTTTGTTTGGAATTGTATTGTCCCAAAGTTTTTTCAAAATTTGGATTTGGGAGATCAATTGGTTTGTATCACTTTTTCCTAAACTCTCGACTCCGACTTGTAAGATCTCTCTTCTGGAAGCGTTTCGTTTTTTATGGTCTCTAATCTTTTTGGCAAAATAATAGATGTTTTGGTTTTCTTCCCAATGGGACCGAGCGGCCATCCCTTTCACAACCTGTAGTGTTAGGTCCACACCTGGAGAGAGTTCATTTCCATCCCAGTCCTTCGTGACCAGTAAACTCTCAACACCTTCATGCAATTGGGAACGAAAAGAATTGGAATAATCAAAACTAGGTAGAGTGATTTCAGAATACCCTTCTCTTTCAAAGAGTTCCGAAAACGATTGTAGTAAATTTCGCCGGTTTCTGCTTTCTTCCGGTCCTAAAAAATGAAATCCATCGGGTATCCATTTCTGTTCCGAGGAAATTGATTTGTTTTTTTGATTCATACCGGGATCTCGATCACCCAAGAAGTCAGGTTAGAGAAATCCTGGATTTACGCAATCAATTGTAAAAATCGAATAGACAAATCGAAACTTTTCAGTACGCTGATGTCGGTTTAGAGGCATACATGACAGAAAAAGAAGCCACTTTGGGACGTTGGCACAAAGAATTTTTTGAGAACATTCACTTATTTGTAAAATCCGGTCTTTCGGAACAAGAAGCAAAGTCCATTTTAGAAGAATTTTTAGTTCTATCACAAGCAACTCCAAAACCCAAGGTCATGGAAATTTTCCAAGAGCCTGAGCGATTAGAAGAGATTGGTGTCTACACCGACATCAGACCCGAACCTCGTGATTTTATGCTCAAATTTCTAGATCCCATCATGAAGAAGTTTAAGGTGGAAGGAACAGAAAATTTAAAACTCCTCGATGGCATCATTGGCAAATACCCTGTCACTCTGATCTCTAACCACTTAAGCCATTTAGATGCACCTGCCATTTTTACCTTACTTTATAATTCAGGACCAGAGGGCCGTAAGATTGCCGAGTCTCTTGTATTCATTGCGGGAAGGCTTGCCTTTGAACCTGATTTTACACGTCTAGGCCTTTATATGTTCGGAACTCTCCTTGTTTGTTCCAAAAAAGATATGGCGGATAACCCTTCTCTTTCTGATGTCATGACGAAAATCAACATGCGTGCCTTTCGAAATTCACAGAAATTACAATCCGATGGAAAGGTCATCTCCATTTTCCCTGAGGGAACTCGTTCTCGGGATGGAAGGCTTATGCCATTTGTGGACACTGTGTACCATTATGTTGCAAATAAAGTCATTTTGCCGATCTCTCTTGAAGGAACAGAAAAAATTCTACCGATTGAAGGATTACTTTTCAACCAAGCGGTTGGAAAACTCGTGATTGGTAAACCCGTACTTGTTGGTGAACTTACCAAACGAGAGATGGAAAGTTTTCCTTCTCATATCGAACAAATCTCATTTCCAGGCAGTGGTGACAAAAAACAATTCATCATTGATAACCTTGCCCTGCTCGTGGGAAGTAATCTTAACAAACATAAACATGGAACGTATCGTAACCTTTACCGAGGTGATGTCAGGGAAACAAACCAACTCATTTCGCTTCCCAAAAAACCAGATGAACACGTAGTGATCATTGGTTCATCCAATATGTCTGTCGCCTTTGCTTGTATATTGGCAAATAAAAATGTCAAAGTAACAATTTACCATCCAGATTCAGAAATGGTGGCTCGTAGTAATGAAGAAAGACGTGACATCATCCATTACCCAATCTACAAACTGCCACCAAACATTGATTTTTCGGATAAACCAGAGGTATTAGATTCTGCAACATTATTTGTCCAAGGAACAAACCCCTGGGAATTCGATGCTGTTTACTCCAAAATCAGAACTTATTTACAAAAGAATAAATCACCGATGGTGAATGTAATCAAAGGTTTTACTGGATCCAAAAAAGGTCTTATCCTCGAAGACTTAAACGAACTTCTCCTCATTGAAAGAGATCGTTTAGCGGTTGTGTCTGGTGCATGTTACCCAGACCAAATTATGGAAAGAAAAATATCTGGATTTGAAATATCTGCCTTTGAGGATTCTCTGATTCCAAAACTCAAAGAACTTCTCACCAATAATTATGTATTCACAAGGACAGCTATCAATTCCCGAGATACAAAAGGGGTTCAACTTGGTGGTGCTTTAAAAACAATTTATGCTCTTGCAATGGGACTTGTAGAAGGATACTTCAAACGCGAATTAGGTGGAAATGTCGATAATACTTTGTTCCATTTGAGTAACCGATTTTTTAATGAAATGGTTTCTATTGGAGTTTTACTCGGAGGAGATCCGACTACTTTTAATGGTTTATCGGGCATGACTGATTTTATGTTAGCATGTTTTGGATCTGACACAAGAGACCGTAAATATGGGTATGATCTTGCGAATGGAACTAGACCAGAAAAAATCACCAATGGATTTTATGGTCTGAAAGTTTTACCAAACCTCATCCAACTAGATGAAAAGAGACATCCAATTGTTGCCTCTGCCTATAAAACAGTGATCCAAAACGAAGATTTTGATCTTGTTGCGGAGGAATTACAAAAACAGTTAGCTAGAGTTTAGGGATTGAAACGATAAAAACCGTTTGGCCTGGTTCGGAAAATAACCGGATCTGGCCCTTGTGCCTTTCTTCTACAGATTGTTTGACAATTCCTAGACCAAGCCCGGTTCCTTCTCCTTTTTCCTTTGTTGTATAAAAGGGTTCAAAAATTCGTTTTTGCATATTCAAAGGAATTCCAGGACCATCGTCCTTAATGGATACTTCCACGTCGGTATTCGTTTCTTCCACTTGGACAGTGAGTTTACCTTTAAAGTGCATTGCTTGTAAGGAATTATAAATCAAATTTGTCCAAATTTGAATGAGTTCATCTGGATAACCCATAATCACTGGATTTGCGTTGTACAATCGTATACATTCAATACCTGATTTCATTTTATTCTGATACAAAGTAAGAACAGTTTCAATTGTATCTATGATATTGGTTTGGATTTTGGCAGACCCTCTATCCATCCTTCCATAATTTTTTAAACTATAAACAATTTTTGAAGTACGTTCCACAGCCAAACGAATTGATTCTATGCTTCGTAAGGCATTTAATTCATTTAATATGATACTAAGTAAAGGAGTGTTTTTCAGTTTCTCCACAAAATTTGTATTTTCTAAAATATAATCAGATACACCTAAATCTACAATACGATCTGCTAAATCGTAAGGTGAATCAATGTTTGCCGTTGTGAAAAGTGATTCTAAATTCTTTTTAATTTTTCTTGTCTCAGAAAAACTATACGTTTTAGGTTTTACTTGGAATAGTTCCGTGATCCAACGAATGATCTCCAAAGCATCCTTGTCAGAATACTTCTCCATACATTTCCTTATTTCGATTAACCTGGTTCCAAAATCTCCTAAACGGTTTTGCAATTGTTCACTAAATGCAGAAATTGCCGCCAAAGGGTTGTTAATTTCGTGTGCCACACTTGCTACAAGTTGACCGAGAGTGGCCATTTTTTCTGATAAAATGAGTTGGTCTTGAGTTTTTTGTAAATCTTCTAATATTCGATTGAGTTCTTTGGTCCTTTCTTTAACTGCAAATTCAAGTGCTTCTTTATTTTGTTTGGACTCAGTGATATCAATGAGAATCGCAAGTAACGTAGAACGACCATCATGATTGAGAATTGTATTCCCAGAAACCACATGCCTTATTTCTCCCGTTTTGGTTCGAACACTTGCTTCCATGCCAGTGCTCCAACCTTTTTTTTGGACTTCAGCGAGTAATCGTGCTCGGTCTAATTTTGTGATCCAAATATTCAATTCATGTGATGTTTTGCCGATGATTTCTTCTCTACTAAAACCGATAAGGCGACAATACGCCTCATTCACATCATCGTATCTACCTGTTTCTGCATTTGATAAACTAACAGCTGCAGGATTTAATCGAAAAACACTTTCAAATAAATCCTTACTTAACTTTAATTCTTTTTGAAGTGCGTTTGCAAGTTTCTCTTTTTCCTTTAGGACAGTGATATTTTGACCTGCGCTGAGTAAATACCTACCGTTCTCTACAATTTTTCCACTAAAAAGAATCGTAACTGTTTCATTCGTTTTTGTTAAAAGTGGAACTTCAAAGTTTAGTACAAAGCCATCCGTCTTTAATTTGGATAAAATGAGATCACGGTCTGCTAAATTCGAATAAATTCCTAAATCAATTGTGGTTTTTCCCACAACTTCCTCTCTCTTTCGACCAAGCCAATTACAATACACTTCATTTGCTTCTACATACAAACCTGTTTGCAAATCTGTAATTGCCATACCAATGGGGCTTTCCGCGAAACTGGTATGCCAAATTCGATCAGTGATGGGTAAAGAGGAGTCCATAGTTTTCGGAGGTTAAAAGGTAGCGGAATCCACAGGTCTGGCAATAAAAAAACCTACTTAAGAATCATCTCAAGTAGGTTTTTCACCAAGGAATCCGTGTTAGCGGATTAGAAGTTACTTAGAAGCGGCTACTTTTTCTTTTTTTGCCTTTTTTGGTTTTTCTTCTTTTTTGGCTGGTTTTTTCTCTTCGCGTTTTGCTTTCGCTTCTGCTTTGAGTTCGTCTTGTGTTTTTCGATCAACAAGCTCTAAAATTCCCATCGCTGTGTTGTCAGAAGGACGGTTTACCAATCGAATGATTCTAGTATAACCACCTACTCTTTCTGCATAACGATTTGCCAAATCTTTCAAAAGTTTGTTCACGATTTCTTGGTCACCAAGGTGGCTATAGAGATACCTTGTATTGTGCAAAATCGCTGCATTTTTCTTTTGTTCGTCTAGGTTCGCTAAATTTGCATCTAGATTTTTTTTCGCTCTAGTGATGATTCGTTCTGCATATGAACGAGCTACCTTTAACTTCGCTACTGAAGATTCAATTCTTTCGTGGCGAAGTAGAGAGATTACCATATTTTGAATCATAGCTTTTCTATGATCTGCTGATCTGTTGAGTTGTTTAACTTTATTACGTTTGTTCATCTTAAAAATCTCTCATACCGAACGAAAGTCCCATAGAGGAAAGTTTTGCTTTCAACTCTTGCAAACTTTGTTCGCTGAAATGTTTTGATTTCGTCATTTCGTCTTCTGATCTCTTAACGAGTTCACCAATGAAGTCAATTTCCAAACTGCGAAGAACGTTCGTGGAACGAACAGAAAGTTCTAATTCTTCTACGTGTTTAGATAGAGCTGCTTTCAGTTTTTCATCAGCTTCATCTAATTCTTCTTCTTCCTCTTCAATTTCTTCTTCAAAATTGATGAATACAGTGAGGTGGTCTTTTAGGATTTTTGCTGCTTGCGCTACTGCATCTTCTGGTGAAACAGATCCGTCAGTCCAAACTTCCATTGTTAGTTTTTCGTAATCAGATCTTTGTGCTACACGTGTTTCTGATACTTCAAACAAAACTTTTTGAATTGGAGAAAAGATTGAATCGATTGGAATCGTTCCCAGTACTTCGATGTCTTTCTTTTTGTCTTCTGCTGGAACGTAACCACGTCCCCTTTGGATTTCCAAATCCATAATCAAATTTGCATCCTCGTTGAGAGTAGCAATATGAAGGTCAGGATTCATGATTTCGATAGAAGAATCTACAGCTAGGTCAGCAGCTCTAAAATATCCCGCCCCTTTTAACTCAAGGTGGATCACTTTACTTGCTTCTTTGTCTTCTGGCTCGTATTTGATTCGAACTTGTTTTAAGTTAAGAATGATACGAGTGACGTCTTCTGCAACACCTTCGATGTAAGAAAATTCGTGAGAAACTCCCTCGATTCGAATCGCAGAAATTGCGGCTCCCTCGATCGAAGACATAAGTGTACGACGAAGGGAGTTTCCGATCGTTGTACCAATTCCTCTTTCGAAAGGTTCTGCAACAAACTTACCATAGTTTGGTGTATTCACATCGGTAGTGAATTCGATTTTTTTGGGTCTTTTAAAGCCTTTTAATAAATTCTTTGGAGACAATGTCGTATCCTTCTTCTCTAAATTCTTACTTCGAGTACAACTCTACGATTACCTGTTCTTTCACAGGGATATCAATATGCTCTCTTGTTGGAAGTGAAGTCACTTCTCCTGAGAACTTGGCATAATCTACACTTACCCAAGAAGCAGTACGATTGATTGCTTGGGCTAGTTTGATATTTTCTTCGATAAACGCGGATTTTTGGAACTTCTCACGAATTTCGATTTTATCACCAACATTCACACGATAAGAACAAATATCAACTCTGTGTCCATTCACAAGAATGTGTCTGTGAGCCACAAAGTTACGAGCTTGTCTTCTAGTAACAGCAAAACCCATACGATAAAGAACGTTATCCAATCTTCTTTCAAGGAATTGGAGTAAGTTTTCACCAGGAATCCCTGGAGTATGAGAAGCTTCTTCAAAGTATCTACGGAATTGTTTTTCTAACACACCATAAGCGCGTTTTACTTTTTGTTTTTCACGTAGCTGTGCGCCGTATTCTGTTACCTTCCCTTTTTTCTTTGGAGGAAGACCTGGTGGATACTTTCTCTTTTCAAGGGAAGATTTTTCTTTATGTAATGTATGACTATTTTTGAGAAAGAGGTTAAGCCCCTCTCTTCTCATCAATTTAACAACTGGACCTCGGTAACGTGCCATATCTAATTCCTACACCCTTCTTCTTTTTCGTGGTCGGCACCCATTGTGAGGGAGCGGAGTTACGTCTTTAATGAGTTTGATTGCGATTCCTTTTGTGGTCAAAGAACGAATGGCAGATTCACGTCCAATTCCAGGACCTGAAACCATTACGTCCACTTCAGAAAGACCAGCAGCTTCAATTGCTTTCTCAGCAGCATTGGTAGCAGCTACTTGTGCTGCGTAAGGAGTGGATTTTTTGGACCCACGAAATCCCATCATTCCGGAAGAAGACCAAGAAAGAACGTTTCCAGCCATATCGGTAATCGATACGATTGTATTGTTAAACGAAGCTTGGATATAAACCTTACCTCGCGGGACGTTCTTCTTTTCTTTTTTCTTAACCTTTTTGGTATCTTTTTTATTCTTTGCGTCTTTTTCAGCCATGGATGAATCCTCTACTTAGTAGCCTTTTTCTTATTCGCTACAGTCTTCTTGACGCCCTTACGGGTTCTTGCGTTGGTTCTTGTTCTTTGTCCGTTGACTGGAAGTCCACGTCTATGACGGAAACCTCTGTAACATCCCACATCCATCAATCGTTTGATGTTGAGGTTGACTTCGGAACGAAGATCCCCTTCTACCTGGTATGATTCTTCAATGACTCGTCGGATCGCGGCTTCTTGTTCGTCCGAGAGGTCCTTCACCCTGATAGATTCGTCAATTCCTGCTTTTTTCAGGATATTTTGAGAGGATGTCTTACCAATACCAAATACGTATGTAAGACCGATCACTATTCTTTTGTTTGATGGTAAATCAACACCCGCGATACGTGCCATATCTTCCTATCTTTGCCTTTGTTTGTGTTTTGGGTTCGTGCAAATCACTCGGATTACACCTTTTCTGCGAATGACTTTGCATTCTGGACAGATTTTTTTTACTGATGCTCTAACTTTCATTATAGTTTCCTATTTCTTTCTGTAAGTGATACGGCCCTTGGTTAAGTCATAAGGAGAAAGTTCCACAGTGACTTTATCTCCAGGTAGAATACGAATGTAGTGCATACGCATTTTTCCTGAAATGTGCGCTAAAACCTTGTGACCATTCTCTAGTTCCACACGGAACATTGCATTTGGTAACGGTTCTAAAACGGTTCCGTCAATGGTGATTGCTTCTTCCTTAGCCAGGGTCTATCTCCTACTGGATTGATTTTAAAATAGTGTTAGTGATTTCTTCCATACTTCCCAACCCATTGATTTGCCGAAGGATCCCCGTGCCTTTATAAAAGTCAATCAGGGGCAACGTCTTGGTGTTGTAAGTATGCAGACGGTTTTTGATGGTCTCTTCGTTGTCATCCGAGCGTCCTTCTTTGATCGCTCTACCTAGCAAACGTTTGACGAGTTCTTCATCAGGAACGTCTAGGTTGACAACGGAGTCGAGCTCCATGTGAAGCTCTTTGAGGATTTCCGAGAGAGCCTTTGCTTGCTCCACCGTCCTTGGAAATCCATCCAAAATGAATCCATTTGCACAATCGGATTCGACCAAACGGTCGCGAATTATGCCTATAACGACAGCATCTGGAACAAGGTCTCCAGCGTCCATAAATTTTTTTGCTTCAATCCCCATTGCCGTACCATTTTTTACAGCAGCACGGAGGATATCGCCAGTGGAAATTTGAGGGATATTGTATTTCTCTTTGATGATGTCAGCTTGTGTTCCCTTACCAGCACCTGGGGGGCCCATAAATATGAGTCTCTTCATTCGTTACACTCTTCCCTTGATTTTAGTCTTTTTCATGAAACCTTCATAGTTTCTCATGAGGAGTTGGGCTTCGATTTGTTTTAATGTTTCGAGTGCCACACCCACCATAATGAGAAGAGAAGTTCCCCCGAATGTATACACTAAAGTTCCTCCACCTGTATTTGATCCCAGGTTTAAGAATTTAATGATGAGATACGGAGCAAGAGCAAGACCAGCAAGGAAAAGAGCACCTGGTAAGGTGATTCGATTCAAAATTTTCTCGATCATTTCTTTTGTTTGGCTTCCTGGACGAACACCTGGGATAAACCCACCGTATTTTTTTAGGTTATCAGCTAACTCTTGTGGGTTGAACTGAATTGCTGTATAAAAATACGCAAAGAAGATAATGAGAGAAGTATAAATCACATAGTAAAATAAGGCATGGTACCAGATTTGTGAGAATGGGTTAAAATAATCCATAATCACAGCCCAACCAGCCCACTGTCCCCCTTTGGAAGACAACCACTGAACAATTGTTTGTGGAAAAAGGATGAGAGAAGATGCGAAGATAATCGGCATTACGTTTGCACTGTTCACTTTGAAAGGAATGGACTGGCTACGAGCCTGAACCATCTTTCTTCCCACCATTTGTTTTCCGTAATTTAACGGAACCCGGCGAACCCCTTGGGTTAAAATCACCGTAAGGGAAATGAGAACAATAAAGATAATGATAAGAATGAGGATACTGAGAGCATCCGAGGTGTCAGAAGTAAACATCGCAATGAGTGCTTCTGGCATACGTCCAATGATACCAGCAAAGATAATGAGAGAAATTCCGTTACCAATCCCACGTTCCGTGATTTGTTCCCCGAGCCAAATGAGAAGAACAGTTCCTGTTGTGATGGATAACATCGCAATCGGTAAAAAATATCCTTCCACCGATGGATTGATCAGACCCGGGTATTTCGCTTGTGCCGTTCCCGATCCAGTGGACCAAGAATTGGCAAGTTGGATCACAGCAAGAGACTGAATTGCACAAAGGATGAGAGTTCCGTACTTCGTGTACTGTTGGATTTTTTTTCTGCCTTCTTCCCCTTCTTTTTGCATTTTTTGCAAACTAGGAATGAGAACCATCACAAGTTGCATAATGATCGAAGAAGAGATATAAGGCATAATCCCTAGTGCAAAAATAGAAAATTTGAGAAGAGCACCACCAGCAAACAAATCTACCATTCCAAGGAAACCTTCACTTGGATCGGCAGTAATGCCCGTCACAATCAAACTGTTGATACCGGGAATGGTCACGTGAGTTCCCATTCTAAATAGTAACAACATACCGATCGTAAATAGGATTTTAGATCTTAATTCCGGGATTCGAAAGATGTTAGCGATGGTTTGAAACATGGTTTATTTAGTTTTTTTTCTCTTCTTTTTTCTTTTCTCTGATGATGACTTTGCCACCTGCTTTTTCAATTTTTTCTTTTGCAGAAGCTGAAAATGCATCAACCGTAATGGTAATCGCAACAGTCACTTCACCAGTTCCGAGTAACTTAATCGGTCCTAGTTCAGATTTGATGAGTGACTTTGCTTTTAGGATCGCAGGAGTCACTTCTCCCGAAAGACCAGCTTTCGTTAGAGAAATCAAATTCACTGGTTGGAATACTTCAGAGAAGATATTCGTAAAACCACGTTTTGGTAAACGTCTATGGAGAGGGAGCTGTCCACCCTCGAAACCACGTCTCATCGAAGCTGCACGAGCTCTTTGTCCTTTAGAACCACGAGTGGAAGTTTTTCCCATCCCAGATCCTGGACCTTGGCCCACTCGTTTGGGAGAGGTTTTTGCGCCTTCCGGAACGGGAACCAAGTTTTTGTTTCCGAGAGATGTGGATTTTTTAGCGCGTTTTGCACCAAACCCACGACCTTGTTCGATTCTTTCTTGTGCCATATAATTATACCTTTTCCACTTTCAACAAGTAACCTACTTGTCGTAACATCCCTTTCAATTGGGGAGTCATTTTGTGTTTTTTGGATTGACCTTTCTTTTTAAGGCCGAGAGCAATCAGAGTTTTTTTGTGCATTGGAATGATACCAATGGAACTTCTTTCTTGCGTTACGATCACTTCTTCCATAGTCAGTACCCTTTTATAGATCTTGCCCAAACAAGTGTTTGAGGCTAACACCACGTCGTTTTACCGCCATAGACGGAGTTTCCAACTGTTGTAATGCATCCATAGTCGCCTTTACAATGTTCATCGGGTTTGAAGATCCCCAAGACTTTGTTAAAACATCTTGGATCCCAGCCCTTTCCAATACGGAACGAACAGAAGCTCCAGCGATGATCCCAGTTCCTGGTGAAGCTGGTTTCAAAATCACACGTGCTGATTTGAATTGTCCAACCACATCGTGAGGAACGGTGTGACCAATATAATGAATGGATTTTAAATTCTTTTTTGCCGATTCAATGGACTTTCGGATCGCATCTGGAACTTCATTTGCTTTTCCAAATCCAATTCCTACTTTTCCTTTGGAGTCACCTACAACGGAAAGTGCATTAAAAGAGAAACGACGTCCCCCTTTTACTACTTTGGCGACGCGGTCGATTTTAACGACCTTCTCAGTAAATTCTTTTGTTTCTTCTTCTAACATCATTTAGAACTCCAATCCACCTTCACGGGCAGAATCAGCAAACGCAGCGATTCTTCCATGGTAAACCATTCCAGAACGGTCGAGTACCACTTGGGAAACACCCGCTTTTTTCGCCTTATCAGCGACTACTTTACCGAGTTCGGTTGCAGCCGCTTTACTCTTCTTAGAATTTTCATGTTTCGGAAAATCTTTCTCGAGAGTGGTTGCGTAAACAAGTGTTACACCTTTTGCATCATCAATGATTTGTGCAGTTAGGTAACGGTTTGTTTTGTTAAACACTAACCGAGGTCTATCCGATGTTTGGCGGAGTTTGTATCGAACTCGCTCCGCTCTTCTCAATCTTTTACTATTTTTAGCTGTCTTGTTGATCATGACGTTCTACTTCTTACCGGTTTTTCCGGCCTTTCTACGGATGTATTCGTTCTGATATTTGATCCCTTTTCCTTTGTAAGGCTCAGGAGGTCTTTTGGAACGAATGTCAGCCGCAACTTGTCCAACCAGTTGTCGGTCAATGCCCGATACTTTGATTTTGAGCTGATCTGCGACTTCAATTTTGATGCCATTTGGCTCAGGGAAAACCACTTCGTGAGAATAACCAAGTGCCATCACGAGGTCTTTACCACGTTTTTGTGCACGGTAACCAACCCCAGTAATTTCTAGGTTTTTTTCCCAACCAGTTGTGACACCCTTTACACAGTTCATCGCAAGCGAACGAACGAGACCATGGAGAGCCACTGTCTTTTGGTCTTCACTTTTTCTTGTGAACACCAATTCGCCGTTTTCAACGTTTGCTCCGACACCTTCGTAAAGTGGAGTTTTTAATTCCCCTAACGGCCCTTTGATTGTAAGGGCTTCTGCATCTGCTTTAACTTCTACCTTTGCAGGCAATTTGATGATACTTTTTCCAACTCGAGACATGGTGTTATCGTTCTCTAGAATACCTTACAGAGAACTTCCCCTCCTACTCTGAGTTTACGAGCGCGTTTTCCCGTCATCACACCTTTCGAAGTCGAAAGGATGAGTGTTCCGATGTTATTTCGGAAAGGACGGATTTCTCCAGACTGGATATACACCCGACGTCCTGGAGTCGAAACACGTTCGATCATACGGATCACAGGTTTTTTCTCTGTGTCGTATTTCAATTTTACTTGGAAGTCATCAAAACTTCCATTTTTTACAGTTTGAACATCATCTACAAAACCTTCTTCTTTGAGAAGATCTAGGATGGACTTTTTGATTTTGCTACCAGGAATCACACAAAGCTCATGTTTAGCTTGTTGTGCGTTTCTAATTCTTGTTAGCATATCTGCGATTGGATCTGAAAGACTCATATCTTACCTTAACCTAATTACCAGGAGGACTTTTTCACACCGGGGATCTGAGCCTTGCTAGCAAGGTCCCGGAAGCAAAGACGACACATATCAAAGCGGCGCAAATAAGCGCGTGATCGACCACAAAGAGGGCAACGATTGTACTCTCTCACTTTGAATTTTTGCTCTTTGGCGTGGCGTTCCATCATTGATTTTTTCGCCATGAGTAATCTCCTACTTACCTGCCGCTCGGTAAGGCATACCGAAGGCTTGGAATAATTCGAACGCTTCTTTGTCCACTTCCGTGTTCGTTACGAAAGTGATATTGATTCCATAGATCGTATTGATTTTATCAAATTGGATCTCTGGGAAAATGATCTGTTCTCTAACAGAAAGGTTGTAATTCCCTCTGCCATCAAATCCCTTCGGGCTTACACCACGAAAGTCACGAACCCTAGGAAGGGCAACGTTGATGAAACGATCAAGGAACTCATACATATGATGTCCACGTAGAGTCACTTTGCAACCAAGCACCATTCCCTCTCTCACTTTGAAACCCGCGATGGATTTTTTGGCGAAAGTTTTCACAGGTCTTTGTCCAGTGATTTGGCCAATTTCCACAAGACATGCTTCCATTGCCTTAGGGTTTGTGTGAGCTTCACCCATCCCTACGTTGATTACGATTTTCTCTAATTTAGGAACACGCATTACACTTTGAAAGCCGAGTGACTTTTGGAGTGTAGGACGAATTTCCTTTTCGTATTTTGATTTAAGCCTAGGTACCATATCTATACTTCTTTCCCTTCAGGTCGAGTCACTCGTACGGATTTACCATCCTTCTTGGCAATGCCCAAGCGTACAGCCTTAATTTTCTTCTTTGGCTTCGCTTTGTTCTCTGCTTTTGCGTCGTGAAACATCACATTGGAAATATGGATCGGGAATTCGATTTCAATCGCACCACCACCAGGGTTTTCTTGGGTTGGGCGAACGAATCTTTTTCTTTTGTTCACACCTTCGATGTAAACTCGGTCTTTGCGTTTATCAACAGCAAGAACCTTCCCTTTTTTTCCTTTTTCTTTACCAGAAATCACAAGAACTTCATCGTCCTTTTTGATTTTTGTTTTTTTGAATTTAGTAGGCTCGGAACCTCTATATGCTAACTTAGTCGCCATCTTAGAGAACCTCCGGAGCTAGAGATATAATTTTCATGTATTTTTTATCACGAAGTTCGCGAGCAACAGGTCCGAAGATCCTTGTTCCTTTTGGGTTCCCTTTATCATCGATAATGGCAACCGCATTGTCATCGAAACGGATGTAGGTTCCGTCTGGACGACGAACTTCTTTTTTCGTTCTTACGACAACGGCTCTTTGAACCGCTTTGTTATGCACTTTTTTCCCTTGCCCGTCACGAAGACCGTATGCAGGTTGTGCTTCTTTCACAGCGACGATGATTTCGTCACCAAGCGTTGCGTAGCGTTTTTTGGAACCGCCAAGCACTTTAACGCACATGACTTTTTTCACACCCGAGTTATCGGCTACTTGTAAAATAGTTTCTTGTTGGATCATACTAATTTCGCCTTCTCAATTACCTTTACAAGTTTATGGTGTTTCTGTTTAGAAAGTGGTCTTGTTTCCACAGCGATGACTCGATCACCAACTTGACACTCGTTCTTCTCATCGTGAATTTTCACACGAGAAGTTCTGGTCATAATTTTCTTAAACCGTGGGTGCACTTTTCTTGTGATGATTTCGATCACTACGGTTTTATCCATAGCATCACTCACAACTACACCTTGAATGGTTAAAGATTTTTTAGAGTTTTTATCTTCCATAACCTACTTCTTCTTACCTTTGCTTGTTTTAGCGACTTTTGGAGCCGAACCAGCTTTCGGTGCGATTTGTTTGAGTTTACCTTTTGCAGCTAGTTCCTTCTCACGAAGTACAGTTAATGCTTGGGCAATTCTCTTCTTATGATTGCGGATTACTTTCGGGTTCTCAAGTGATCTTGTAACACCAAATTGGAATCTTGCTTTTCTTACTTCTTCGGAAGAGGAAAGAATTTCTTTCTTCAAATCTTCTGGAGAAAGTGATTTGAAATCGTCTTTCATAGAACGTTCCTCTTAACAAATGAAGTTTCAACTGGCAGTTTAAATGCTGCTAGGTGGAGTGCTTTTCTCGCAGTGTCTTCATCAACACCAGCCATTTCAAAAAGAACTCTTCCTGGTCGGATCTCAGCAATCCAGAACTCAGGGTTACCTTTACCTTTACCCATACGAGTTTCGGCAGGTTTTTTAGTGATTGGTAAATGAGGAAAGATCCTGATCCATAATTTCCCACCTCGTTTTACTTGGCGGTTGATCGTGATCCTTGCTGCCTCAATTTGTCGCGCAGTGATACGACCGGAGGAAATGGCTTTTAAACCAAATTCTCCGAACGCAACGTAAGAACCTCTTTCGTCCTTACCTTTTAAGCGCCCTCTTTGGCGTTTTCTAAATTTTACTCGTTTAGGTGCTAACATGATGGTTTCTCTTTAGTACTTCTTAACTCGTTCTACGTTTTACAGCGTATTTATCTTCATCGGATTCTTCCTTCGTTGGGAAGTAATCACCTGTATAAGTCCATACTTTCACACCAATTTGTCCGAAAGTCGTGAGAGCTTCTTTGAATCCAAAATCAATTTTGGCACGAAGAGTATGAAGAGGAACTCGTCCTTCCATATACTTTTCCGTTCTTGCCATATCCGCACCGTTCAAACGTCCGGAGATTTGGATTTTGACACCTTCAACCCCACCGCGCATGGCACGACGAAGTTCCGCTTTCATGACACGACGGAAAGGCATCCTTTGTTCGATTTGAAGGGCAACCGTTTCAGCAATCGCTTGTGCGATGATTTCTGGTTTTTTCACTTCGATGATGTTCATTCCGATCGGCTTATCAGCGTATTTTTTAAGCTCTTGTTTCACCGCTTCGATGTTTTGGCCTTTTTGGCCAATCACCATACCTGGTTTAGAAGTATGGAGGTTCACGTTGATCTTTTCAGGGAATCTTTCGATTACGATTTTCACAACGGATGCATTTTTGAATTTCTTCTGAAGGAATCTCCGGATCTTGATATCTTCGTGAAGATTTTTGATGTAATCTTGTTTGGAAAACCAAACCGAATCCCAGTTACGTGTGATTCCGATTCGTAGTCCGATTGGATTTACTTTCTGACCCATAAATTAGCTAACCTTCTTTTCGATTTCAGATACAACAACGGTGATGTGGCTTAGGCGTTTACGGATCCGAGACGCACGTCCTCGTGCTCTTGGGCGGAAACGTTTCATAATTGGTCCGTCATCCACATAGATTTTTTTAACATAAAGTGAGCTTGGATCTAAACTTTCATTCATCTGAATGGCATTTGCCACCGCAGAGTTGAGAAGGTTAATGATCATTGAACTTGCAGATTTGTTTGTAAATCGCAAGATATCTATCGCTTCTTTGTAATCGTATCCACGAACTTCATCAGCAACCAGGCGAGCTTTTCTGGCAGAAATTCTGAGGTGTTTTCCTACTGCTTTTGCTTCCATCACTCTACCTATTTCTTCGCTACTTTTTTGTCGCCACCATGACCTTTAAAGGTTCTAGTGGGAGCAAATTCACCGAGTTTGTGTCCAATCATGTTTTCATTCACATAAACAGGAACAAACGCTTTGCCATTATGAATCATGACTGTATGACCAATCATATCTGGATAAATGGTACTTCTTCTGGACCAAGACTTGAAGGGAGTTTTTTTCCCTTCAGAGTTTAACTTGGTAATTTTTTTCATGAGGTGGTCGTCGATGAACGGACCTTTTTTTAAGCTTCTAGCCATGAGTATCTAGATCCTACCTATTCCTGTTTTTCTTACGTCTTTGGACAATAAAACGGTCAGACGGTCTAGTCTTACGTGTTTTAAATCCTTTCGTAGGTTTACCCCAAGGAGTCACTGGGTGACGACCTCCGGAAGTTCTACCTTCACCACCACCGAGTGGGTGGTCCACAGGGTTCATAACGACCCCTCTTACCTTCGGTCTTTTTCCTAACCAACGGTTACGACCGGCTTTTCCTATGATCACTAAGTTGTGGTCTTTGTTGGAAAGTTCTCCAACAGTCGCTAAACACTCTTTCCTTACTTTTCGGATTTCCGAAGAAGGAAGTTTGAGTGAAACATAGTCACCGTCTTTTGCAGAGATCACAGCAAAGGAACCTGCTGTTCTTGCAATCTGACCACCTTTTCCAATATGGAGTTCGATGTTGTGAACGTTTGTTCCTGCAGGGATTTTATCTAATGGAAGTGTATTTCCAAGTTTAATCTCTGCGTTTGGACCAGACTCAATTTTATCCCCAACTTTAAGACCGTTAGGAGCTAAAATGTATCGGTATTCCCCATCCGCATAACAGACAAGAGCAATGAATGACGAACGGTTTGGATCGTATTCAATTGTTTTAACTGTCGCAGGGATTCCAAATTTATTACGTTTAAAATCGATGATACGGAACTTTCTTTTGTTACGTCCACCTTTCCGTCTAACAGCAATACGTCCCTTATTGTCACGACCAGCTTTGTAAGAAAAATTGGCAGTGAGAGGTTTATAAGGAACCACTTCCGTGATTTCTTTGAAATCTAATACCGAATAATACCGGCTAGACTGTGTTGTGGGTTTAAGTTTTCTAATTCCCATAATTAAACCTTAGCAAAATCCAAATTTGCTCCGTCTGCGAAGGTCACTACAGCTTTTTTGTAGTGAGGTCTTGGGGACGGCATGTTTCTAAAACGTTTCATTTTCCCACGGTAAACGGCTACGTTTACAGCAGTTGGAACAACGTTATACATTTGTTTCAGGGCTTGTTTGATCAAAGTTTTGTTCGCATCCGGGTGGACTTTGAACGTATACTTGACAGTTCTTTTTCCCATACGTTCTCCAATTGTTTGAAGGTCTTGCGACTTTTCTGTAACAACTGGTGATAAGATTACATTCTCTAGGTTCACTGTCTTATCCTTTCTTAGAATACTGAGCCTGAAGCTCTTTTAAAGCGCTTTCAGAGATTACTAAATTGTTATTATAGAGGATGTCTCGGCAAACGACTCGTTTGCTGTTCACATATTTGAGGTTCTCTATATTGCGAGTGGATCTTTTTAGGAATTGGTTTTCACCAGCTACTACAAATCCCACGTTACCCTTCTCTGCAATGTCCATGTTCTTCAAAATGTTGTAGATGGACTTTGTGGAGTAAGAAGAAGGTTCTACGTCTTCTATGATCGCGATTCTGTTTTCTTCTGCCTTTTTGTTCAGGATGGAGAGAACAGCTTTCTTCTTAACGCTGCGTGACAAGTTAGAGGAATAATCTCTCGGTTTTGGTCCATGAATGATACCACCACCAACGAAATGAGGAGCTCTAATGGATCCTTGTCTTGCACGACCAGTTCCTTTTTGAGCCCAAGGTTTGATTCCCCCACCGCGAACTTCGGAACGATCTTTTGTCGAATGTGTTCCTTGTCTATTGTTCGCATTTTCAGCTTTAACCGCATCATAGATGGCTCCAAGCGAAATGCCGGTAGCAAATAATTCTGCCGGAAGTTCAACTTCGCTTACGAATACGCCTTCTTTATTGTATTTACGCGCTTTCATGTTCTACCTATCTATCCGATTTTTTCTATCGTAACGATACCACGTTCCCTTCCTGGAACTGGACCGGATACAAATACCAAGTTAGCATCTGCATCAATTTTTACTACTTTCAGGTTTCGAACAGTTGTCTGCTCAGAACCCATTCTTCCACCCATCTTCAAACCCTTGAACACTCGTCCAGGAGTTGTGTTCGATCCAATCGAACCCGGGTGTCTTTGGAAACGAGAACCGTGCCCAGCAGGACCACCAGCAAAACCATGGCGTTTCACAACACCTTGTGTTCCCTTCCCTTTAGAAGTTCCGGTCACTTTTACTGTATCATTCAAAGCAAAAACATCAGCGAGTTTCAATTCTGAACCCACTGCAACGCCTTCAAACCCTTTGAATTCAACCAAAGTTTTTTTAGGAGAAGCGATATTCGCCTTTTTAATGTGTCCAACTTCGGCCTTTGTTAAGTGTTTTTCTTTGGCATCACCGAATGCTAATTGAACAGCTTCATAGCCATCATTAGCAGATGTTTTTACCTGGGACACAAAACAAGGACCCACGCGTAAAACAGTAACAGTTACCATCTTACCGTCGTTATTGAATATGTGGGCCATGCCCAATTTTTCGCCGATTAAACCTTTAGCCATGGATCCTATCCTTAGGATTTAATATCTACGGAAACTCCAGCAGGGAGTTGAAGCTTCATTAGGGCTTCTACCGTATCTTCATTCGTATTTAAAATATCGATGAGTCTCTTGTGAGTTCTCATTTCAAATTGTTCTCTAGCTTTTTTATTCACGTGCGGAGAACGTAATACCGTGTAGATTTCTTTTTTCGTTGGAAGTGGGATAGGACCGGAGACAGTAGCTCCAGTCCTTTTCGCAGTTGCAACGATTTCAAAGGTTGATTGGTCAATCAACCGATGATCGAAAGCTTTTAACTTAACGCGAATTCTTTGTCCAGCCATTGCGATTACTCAACGATCTCCGCAACAACACCAGAACCAATCGTTCTTCCACCCTCACGGATCGCGAACTTCAAACCTTGGTCCATAGCAATTGGGTGGATAAGTTCGATAGACATCGTAACGTTATCACCTGGCATAACCATTTCCATTCCACCAGGTAAGTTACAAACACCAGTGATGTCAGTAGTTCTGAAGTAGAATTGTGGACGGTAGTTGTTAAAGAATGGAGTGTGACGTCCACCTTCGTCTTTAGTAAGGACGTAAACTTCCGCTTTAAACTTTCTGTGTGGAGTGATGGTACCTGGTTTCGCAAGAACTTGACCTCTTTCGATGTCTTCTTTTTTCGTTCCGCGAAGAAGAGCACCAATGTTGTCTCCAGCTTCCGCTTGGTCGAGAAGTTTACGGAACATCTCAATACCAGTAACAACTGATTTAGATGTATCACGGATACCAACGATTTCGATTTCGTCGTTGATCTTAAGAACTCCTTGCTCAACACGACCTGTTGCAACAGTTCCACGACCAGTGATAGAGAATACGTCCTCTACTGGCATTAAGAAAGGTTTATCAACTACACGTGTAGGGTTTGGAACGTAAGTATCAACAGCTTCCATAAGTTTAAGAATGGATTTCATTCCTAAATCGGAATCTTCACCTTCTAGAGCTTTTAAAGCAGATCCAGAGATGAAAGGTGTTTTATCACCTGGGAAGTTGTATTTGTTAAGAAGGTCTTTGATTTCCTCTTTTACCATCTCAATCATGTCTTCTCTTTCATCAGCAGCAAGCATGTCTGCTTTGTTAAGATAAACAACGATGTAAGGAACACCAACTTGGCGAGCAAGAAGGATGTGTTCTTTGGTTTGTGGCATAGCACCGTCAGTTGCAGATACTACAAGAATCGCAGCGTCCATCTGAGCAGCACCAGTAATCATGTTTTTAACATAGTCCGCGTGACCTGGACAATCTACGTGTGCATAGTGACGGTTAGGAGTTTCATATTCCTGGTGAGAGGTTGCAATAGTAATCCCACGAGCCTTTTCTTCTGGCGCGTTGTCGATTTGGTCATAAGCAACAGCTTTATTCTTACCACCGATCGCTTTTGCAAGGGTTGTAGTGATAGCCGCTGTTAGCGTAGTTTTACCGTGGTCAACGTGACCAATAGTTCCGATGTTTAAGTGTGGTTTTGAGCGGTCAAATTTTTCTTTAGCCATTGTTAGAATCTACTCCTCAATCGTGGTGCAAGACCCGATATTCGGTTCTTTACTCCTTTAGAACTGCATAAAATTCAGAGGTAAAAGCAGTCCTTTCCCAAGAAATGCCAATCCCTTTGGTCATGTTTCTAAGAGCCCCTGAAAAGCCAAGCAGGTTTTCTGCCGATGCATTGGCTTTTAAGTGACTCTTCCCTGCCACAGCCTCATAGGTGGATACCACCTTTGCGTTCCTGCGACTTAGATCAGAAAGAACTACACCTAAGTGGTTCGCGTCTACCATCACTTCGATCTCAGTGAGAGGACCAACCAAATATGTGTTTGACGGAAAACATTCCTTCACTCCGGCAAGTATTGCTACTTTGAGTAGAGTGAGAGTCGTTTGTAAATCCCCAGGAGGCATCTCGTAAGAGAGGACTCTTAGTCTCAGGCCACAAACTTCCTCACCGTAAAACCCGTGTAAGCAGGCTTCCATAAAGGACGTTTCTATCGAATGTTTTACTTCTTCCGGAAGACTTACCTCGAAGGCAATTTGCTTCGAAAAATCGGCAGTATCTTCCAGGACTGCGATGAGCGCGCCGCTTGACTTTTGGTCTTCAAAGGCACGATGCTCTAGGGCAACCTTATGAGACATTTTTTTAAAAAGCTCTAATTTGGCAATGTTTATCGAACTAAATGAGAGTTTTTTTTCCGTTTTCTCAGAAATCCTTCGGATTCCAATTTCCAAATGGAGTTCCCCTCTACCAAAGAGAACAATTTGTCCCGTTTCTGCTTTCAGTTCCAGGTGGTAACCGGGGTCTTCCCATGCCAATTCTTCTAAGCGACATAACCAGAAATCCTTTTCGGAACTGATCTCTGGTTCTAATACCACAGAAAATGGACTGAGTTCCGATGTTGGGTGATTGGGGCTGACTCCATGGGAACCACCTCCGATGTAAACGACAGGATTCCCTGGTTCCATTTGGAATCCTTCCTTTGCCCGCATAATCCCAAGTTTTCCTTTTGTAAGGGCAACTACCTCCTCAAGCGTTTCTGCTGATAGAAAGGAAAGTGAGAGTTTCGCCTCCCCTTCCCTATGGATGGTAGTTTCAATTTTGTTTATTCCTTGTGTTGCCTCTGCAGAAAGAAGGATCTCCATTACCCTTTCCGTTGGTAATGAAATAGTGGGGCAAACTACCGCATAACGACCAATTTGTGGGTCTGTCCTTCTTGAAAGTACAAGGAGTGGAGAGTTGGAAATTGGTTTTATTTCTTTTGGATTTGTCCACAACACAAGATCCAGGAGTTCACGTACACCTTCGCCTGTTTTTGCGGAACCTCCGTACACAGGGTAAAGTTTCCCTTCCCCTGTCCCCTTTTGTAAGATACGTTTTGGTAGGTCTGAGGATTCTCTTTCTTCTCTCCAGAACGTTAACAGTGATTCTTCGTCACAAGCGAGTAGTTCTTCCTTCGTTGTTTTGGTAAAAACTCCTTCGTTTTCCAAGAAGTATTCCCAACCGGTTTTCCCTTTTTGGAACAACAAAACAGGAGGGATTTGTAAGATCTCTTCCAAGGAAACAAGTGTATCGAGGTAGTCTTCTGCAAACCGGTCCAATTTATTGATGAAAAAAACGATGGGGATGTTTGCCTTCCGTAACTCTTCGATCACTAATCTTGCTTGGGATTGCACAACTGTACCTGCTTCCAAAATGACAATGGCTGTTTCCATTGCAGGGAGAAGGTCTGTGACTTGGTTCCGAAAATCGATATGACCAGGAGTGTCGATGAGTTGGATTTCAAATGTTCCAAAACTAGTAGTCCAAGGGACAACATGGAAAGTAGTCCTGATGGAGATCCCTCTCTCAATTTCTTCCTGGAGTTGGTCTGATTCAGTGTTTCCATCTTCAATGGTTCCAACCGCAGAAATTTTTCCCGCCTCGAATAAGATTCGTTCGGTGAGTGTTGTTTTTCCAGAATCGATATGAGCAAAAATGCCAACTGTGCGGTAGATCATGGTTTATGGGATGAGTGTAAAATAAAAAAGCCAGGCAAAAACCTGGCTTATCAATGTTTGGAATCGAATAAAAGGGATTACCAGCGGTAATGAGAGAATGCCTTGTTGGCATCTGCCATCTTTCTGATGTCTTCTTTTTTCTTAATCGCAGATCCTGTGCCTTTTTGTGCTTCCATGAATTCTGCAGCCAATTTGTTTTTCATAGACTTTTCGTTTCTACCACGGCTATATTTAATCAGCCATCTGATTCCAAGTGCAAGACGTCTTTCTGGACGAACTTCAATTGGAACTTGGTAAGTAACACCACCCACTCGGCGGGATTTTACTTCCACTTGTGGTTTTGCATTTTCCAATGCTTCTTGGAAAACAGCAAAAGGATCTTGTCCCGTTTTTTTAGCAATGACTTCTAATGCATCGTAGAACACAGCTTCAGCGACACTTTTTTTACCATCTACCATTAGGCAGTTGATAAATTTTGAAATCACTTTGTCGTTGTATTTTGGATCGCCTTCGATGTGGCGCGGTTCAACTTTTCCTCTTCTTCTAGACATATACCTTTCTCCGATTACGCTTTAGGACGCTTCGCGCCGTATTTAGAACGTCCTTTGCGACGTTTGTCCACACCGAGTGTATCCAGTGTTCCACGAATGATATGATAACGAACCCCTGGTAAATCTTTTACCCTTCCCCCACGGATCAGAACCACGTTGTGTTCTTGGAGGTTATGGCCTTCGCCTGGGATATAAGCAGTCACTTCAATTCCTGTTGTTAAACGAACCCTTGCTACTTTACGAAGAGCTGAGTTTGGTTTTTTAGGAGTGAAGGTCATCACTCTTGTGCAAACTCCACGTCTTTGTGGGCATGCTTTTAGAGCGGGAGATTTAGTTCTTTTCTTTTGGTCTTCTCTTCCAATACGGATGAGCTGGTTAATTGTAGGCATTCGATTCCTTCTTCTACTTCTCTTTTTAAAAAAATAATGACGTTTTCGTCCAAAATTCCAGATAGGGACATTCTGTAAACGAAAACATGAATTTTGTCCCCAGAAACCATCCAATTTGGATGATTTCTAGAAGATCTTCTTAGTGACTAATCGTCATCGTCCTCATCATCTGAGTCGTCCGATTCTTCTTCCAATTCGTCCTCATCTTCGTCTTCTTCCGCTACGAGTCTTGAGAGTGTAGCAGTCGAAACCGGAGCTGATTCGGAAAGTTCGGAAAGTTCTTCTTCCTCTTCTTCTGATTCCAAGTCCCAATCCAAGTCCCCAGGCATTTCTTTGAAAACTTCAATGTCACGGTATTTTTTCATACCTGTTCCCGCAGGGATCATGTGACCAATGATGACGTTTTCTTTGAGACCCATTAGGTTGTCTGTTTTTCCTTTGATGGCGGCATCAGTCAGAACCTTAGTGGTTTCCTGGAAGGACGCTGCTGAGAAATAAGACTCAGTATTGAGTGAGGCTTTTGTAAGACCAAGAAGCACTGGAGTTCCTTGCGCAGGTGATCCACCTTCTTGTTCCACTCGATCGTTTTCTTCATCAAAGAGGAATTTATCCACTTGTTGTTGGTTTACGAACGATGTGTCCCCACTATCAGTGATGATCACCTTACGAAGCATGGAACGAACCACAACTTCAATGTGTTTATCATTGATATGAACCCCTTGTAAACGGTAAACCTCTTGCACCTCAGATACTAGGTATTCATGAAGGGCACTTGGTCCTTTGATCGCAAGGATATCATGTGGATCAAAGTTTCCTTCATCCAACTGGTCTCCTCGTTTCACAAAGTCACCTTGGCGAACACGGATTTGTTTTCCGACAGGGATAGCTACTTTTACTTTTTCTTGTTCTGCTGTTTCTGGGATGATATAGAGAATTCGTTTTTCTTTTACGATTTCACCCTTATCTTCAATTTTTCCATCAATTTCTGCTAGTGTGCAGGCATCTTTTGGACGACGAGCTTCAAAAAGTTCGTCTACCCTTGGAAGACCACCCGTGATATCACGAGTTTTTTCAGCAACCGATGGAATTTTGAAGATGATGTCACCTTCTCTCACTTTGTCTCCATTTTGGAATTGGAGGAGTGCATCCACTGGAACAGAATAACCATCCGAACCAACAACTACTTTTGGAACGAGACGGTCTTTCTTTTGTTCCACGACTTTTAAGATGATATTTGATGTTTTAGGGTCAACATCACGACGAACGTTTTTCCCAATTTCCAAATCTTCCCAAACGATGGTTCCAGAAGTTTCCGAAATAGCCACTTCGTTAAAAGGGTCAAACTCAGCGAGTGCTTTGTTCTCTTCTACGATTTGGCCTTCCTCCGCACGAAGGATGGTTCCGATTTTGACAGGTATGACAATGTCATCCCCAAGGATACGAAGTGTAGTTCCAACTAGGGAAACAACACCTGCTTGGTCAGAAGTGATCCGTTGTTCTGTAGAATCACTCACTTGCGTCGCAAACACTTCTCCTTTTTCCAATCGTTGTCCATCCACGACTCGCACACTGGATAATGACTCAGTGTTGAATTCTTGGATGAGTCGGTTCACGATAATCGTTCCACGACGAGCAAATACTTTTGCACTGTTGGCATTTGTCACCAAACGACCATTAATGGATTTTACCAAAGAACGGAATGGAACTTTGTGTTCCTTCTCTTGGATCGTAGCGGAAGCCGCACCACCCACGTGGAAGGTTCTCATTGTTAACTGTGTTCCAGGTTGGCCGATGGACTGAGCGGCAATGGTTCCCACTGCTTCTCCAATCTCAGCAGGGACAAGACGAGCCATGTCCATACCGTAACATTTTGTACAAATTCCATGACGGGAACGGCAAGTGAGCGGAGATCTAACTTTGATTTTATCGTAACCAAGGTTTTCGATCTGTTGGCCGAGTGCTCTTGTGATGAGAGTATCTTTAGGAAATACCACTTTTTCTGTCACTGGGTCAACTAGGTCTTCCGCTGTGTAACGACCGAACACTCTGTCCGCAAGAGAAACTATTACGTTTTCCCCTTCTTTTACGATTCCGAGTGTGATGTTTGCTTTGGTTCCGCAATCATCTTCGGAAACGATCACGTCTTGGGAAATATCCACAAGACGACGAGTGAGGTAACCCGCATCCGCTGTTTTTAAGGCAGTATCCGCAAGACCCTTTCTCGCACCATGTGTGGAGATAAAAAATTCTAATACCCCGAGACCTTCACGGAAGTTCGAACGAATCGCAAGTTCGATGATTTCCCCAGATGGTTTCGCCATAAGGCCCCGCATCCCAGCAAGCTGACGGATCTGTTGTTTTGACCCACGCGCACCGGAAGCTGCCATGACGTAAACCGGGTTAAATCCCGCTTGGTCTTTTTCGAGTTCCTTGAACATCCCTTCTGTAATGCGGTCATTGGTTTTGGTCCAAATTTCGATTACTTTTTTACGACGTTCTTCGTTTGTGATGATACCTTTACGGTACTCCATATCCGCTTTTTCCACTTCTTTGTTGGCATCATTTACGAGTCCTTCTTTTTGAGGAGAAACTCGGATGTCATCAATCGAGATGGTAGGAGCAAATACAGTCGCGTAACGGTAACCAAGTCGTTTGATTTCATCAAGCATCACAACTGTGATCCCTGGTCCAAACTTCTCATAAACGTCTGCAATGATTTTGTTTGTTTCTTTATCACCGAGGGTTCTGTTGATATAAACATACCCTTTTGGCATCACCTGGTTGAAGATAAGTCTTCCCGGTGTGGTTTCGATGATTTTACCTTCGTGTAAAACGGAAATTTTAGAGCGAATCTCAACCGTTTTGGTTTCAATCGCATACATCACTTCCTCAAGACCTGTGAAGAATTTACCTTCTCCCTTCGCGTCTTTGACTTCCGAAGTGAGGTAATAAATTCCAAGAACGATATCTTGTGTTGGTCCACAAATCGGTTGTCCGTTCGCAGGATTCAAAATGTTATGCGGTGATAACATGAGCATCCAAGTTTCGAGCTGTGCTTTTGGAGCAAGAGGAACGTGGATCGCCATTTGGTCCCCGTCGAAGTCAGCGTTAAACGCGTGGCAAACGAGTGGGTGAAGTTTGATTGCTTTTCCTTCTACAAGGACAGGTAAAAATGCTTGGATTCCAAGTCTGTGGAGTGTTGGAGCACGGTTGAGTAAAACTGGGTGTTCTTTCACAACTGTTTCCAATACATCAAAAACTTCTTTGTCTTCTGCTTCGATTTTTTTCTTCGCAGACTTGATGTTTGGTGCAAGTTCCAAATCCACAAGGCGTTTCATGATGAATGGTTTGAAAAGTTCCAAAGCCATTTTTTTAGGAAGACCCATTTGGTGGTATTTGAGTTCAGGACCAACAACGATAACGGAACGACCAGAATAATCTACCCGTTTTCCAAGTAGGTTTTGGCGGAAACGACCTTGTTTTCCTTTGAGCATGTCGGAGATCGATTTCAATGGTCGATTTCCTTTTCCTTTCACAGTGCGTTTACGACGGCTGTTATCAAAAAGAGCATCGACTGCTTCTTGTAACATACGTTTTTCGTTACGAACGATGATCTCAGGAGCTTTCAAAGCAAGAAGGCGTTTGAGACGATTGTTTCGATTGATCACACGGCGATACAAATCGTTAAGGTCGGAAGTTGCAAAACGTCCCCCCTCTAATTGCACCATCGGGCGAAGTTCTGGTGGGATGACAGGAACTACATCCAGAACCATCCACTCAGGGCGGTTTCCGGAATCCCGGAACGCTTCCAAAACTTCTAGGCGTTTAAAAATACGTTTGTCGGAGATTTTATTTTTATCTTGGATCTTTTGGCGGATCACACGAGCTTCTGCATCTACATCAATGCGTGCGAGAAGTTCTTTGATGGCGTCCCCACCGATTCCTGCGATAAACTTATCACCGTATTCATCTAAATAATTGTGGTATTCATCTTCATCGATGAGTTCGCCCCTGTTCCTTCCGGAATCAGCTGGGTCAATGATCACATACTTCTCAAAGTAAAGAACACTTTTGAGTTGGTTGATCGTCATGTCGAGAAGCAGTCCCATACGAGATGGAACTGATCGGTAGTACCAAATGTGCGAAACTGGGGCTGCAAGTTCTATATGCCCCATCCTTTCACGACGTACTTTGGAGTGAGTTACCTCAACCCCGCATTTGTCGCAAACCACACCCTTATAACGGATGGATTTGAATTTACCGCAGTAACATTCCCAATCCTTTGTGGTTCCAAAGATTTTTTCGCAGAAAAGACCATCTCGTTCCGGTTTTAGGGTACGGTAGTTGATCGTTTCAGGTTTTTTGACTTCCCCAAACGACCACTCTTTGATCCGCTCGGGTGATGCCAAACGGATCGTAATCGATTCAAAACTATTGTAATTTCTCATACTTTTTCCCTTCCCTAAACGTTTTCAATGGTCTCGAATTTAATTTTCTTTTTGTTTTTCGAGAATTCATCTTCGTAATCAGAGATATCCACTTCCAATCCTTCGGAGTCTTTAATGATGATATCGAGGGCAAGACCTCGGAGTTCCTGCACAAGAACGTTGAAGGACTCAGGAATACCCGGTTTAATCGAGTGGATTCCCTTCACAATCGCTTCGTAAATTCTTGCACGACCTAACATATCATCTGACTTGATGGTAAGTAACTCTTGTAAGGTGTGTGATGCACCATACGCTTCGAGAGCCCAAACTTCCATCTCACCTAACCTTTGTCCCCCGAACTGCGCCTTACCACCGAGTGGTTGTTGCGTTACGAGTGAGTAAGGTCCAGTAGACCTTGCATGGATTTTGTCATCCACCAAGTGAGCCAGTTTTAACATGTAGATGTATCCGCAGAAGACTTGGTTGATGAATTTCTCACCAGTTCTTCCATCGTATAACTGAAATTTGCTGTTTTCTGGTAAACCTGCTTTTTTGCAGAATTCGTGAACATCACCTTCACTCGCTCCATCAAACACGGGAGTTTCAAAATTGATCCCTAGTTTTTTAGCAGCGAAACCAAGTTGTGTTTCAAAAATCTGACCGAGGTTCATACGCGAAGGAACACCAAGAGGGTTGAGTACGATATCAACTGGAGTGCCGTCTTCCATGTATGGCATATCTTCCTGTGCCATCACACGTGCTACGACCCCTTTGTTTCCGTGTCTTCCGGCCATCTTATCACCCACTAGGAGTTTACGTTTACGAGCCACATACACTTTCACCATTTCTTCCACACCAGCAGCGAGTTCATCGCCTGTTTCACGGGAATAACGTTTGATATCGATCACAGTTCCTTCGAAACCGTTTGGCATACGAAGAGAGGAATCTCTTACTTCTTTTGCCTTCTCTCCAAAAATGGAGTGTAATAATTTATATTCTGGAGTGAGGTCAGTTTCTCCTTTAGGAGTCACCATACCCACAAGGATGTCACCAGGTTTTACTTCAGCACCCACACGGATCACACCAGACTCATCCAAATCACGGAACGCTTTGTCCGAAAGGTTTGGAATGTCACGAGTGATTTGTTCTTGTCCAAGTTTTGTTTCCCGAGCTTGGATTTCGAATTCTTCAATGTGAATGGAAGAGAATACATCGTCTTTAATGATTCGTTCTGAGATCAGAATCGCATCCTCAAAGTTGTAACCTTCCCAAGGCATAAATGCCACAAGAACGTTTCGTCCAAGCGCCAAATAACCAGCGTCAGTGGAAGGACCGTTCGCAAGGACAGTTCCTTTTTGGAGGATTTGTCCGAACTCTCCGTATTTTTCCCCTTTGATGATCTGGCCTGCAACTGGTGCTCCAATTCCAATATCTTGTCCTTCTTTGACAACTGCTTGGTATTGAACTTCTTCCGATAAAACCAATTCGTGAGTTTCCTTCTCACCATTCGGAGTTGTTACTTCGATACGTTCTTTGGAAACCTTACTCACCTTACCACCAGTTGTGGTATGGAGCATGGACACGTTTGGTTTTTGGTTAAAACAAGTGCCTTGGTTCGTTTTTTTGAATTTAATGAGTGGGTAGTGGACAATCTCTTTGGATTGGTCTTCTTTCACCCAAACACCTGTTGCATCCACTTTGGAAACAACACCATCTTTTTTCGCAACAATACAAACACCAGCGTCATACGCCGCACGAGCTTCCATACCCGTTCCCACAAAAGGAGCCTCTTCTGTAAGAAGTGGAACTGCTTGGCGTTGCATGTTGGAACCCATGAGTGCACGGTTGGCATCATCATGTTCGAGGAATGGAATGAGTGCTGTTGATACAGACACAACTTGTAGTGGAGCAAGGTCCATGTACTGGATCTCAGATGGGCTACGGAAAGGGAAATCCCCTCTGTGGCGAGTGGAAATGAGTTTGGAAGTAAATTCTCCCTTCTCATCCACAGTCGAATTCGACTGCGCCATATAGTGGTATTCTTCTTTATCAGCAGTGAGATACTCTACTTGTTTTTGGACTTTTCCATTTTTAACAAGACGGTATGGAGTTTCAATAAACCCATAATCGTTTACCCTTGCAAAACTAGACATGGAAAGAATGAGACCAATGTTTGGACCTTCCGGTGTTTCAATCGGGCACATACGACCATAATGGGAATAGTGAACGTCACGAACTTCGAAACCTGCTCTATCACGAGAAAGTCCCCCAGGCCCAAGGGCGTTTAACCTACGTTTGTGGGTTAGTTCCGCGAGTGGGTTTGTTTGGTCCATAAACTGTGAAAGTTGTGAAGATCCAAAAAACTCATTGATCACCGCAGTGATTGGTTTGATGGAAATAAGAAGTTGCGGAGTTTGTTGTTCTGGCTCCTGCACTGTCATTCTTTCTTTGATGACACGTTCGACTCGAGAGAATCCAAGTTTCAATTGGTTTGCGATGAGCTCTCCAACAGAACGAATCCTTCTATTTCCTAAGTGGTCAATATCGTCTGGGTAGTAGTTTTCTGCCTCAGACATAAGCATCACAAGGTAACGAACCGTTTCAATGATGTCTTGTTTTCTTAAAACTCGGTCATCTGCTTTTGAGAATTCTTTTGGATTGTTGAATTCAAATTTGCTATTGATTTTGTAACGACCTACCACACCCAAATCAAACGTTTTGTGTGAGAAAAAGAGTCTTTTCAGTTCGGCTTCCGCGTTTTCAATCGTAGAAGGTTCACCCGGACGCATGATGGTGTGAAATTTTTTCACCGCGTCTTCGTAGTCGTTCACTCCGTCTTTTTCTAGGCAGTTGATGAGAACTGGATTGTCTTTTCCTTTTGGAAATTCAATGACATCCACATCTTTCACCTTCATTTCACGAAGGATGGAGATATTATCCTCATTGATTTTAGAACCAGCATCGAGCATGACCTCGCCTGTTTCCATGTTGATGATATCAGCAATGGTTCGGCGACCAATCAGACGTTTGAGGTCTTTTGGATTGGCACCTGCAATTTTCATTTTGCTTGAACCATAGAACAAACGTAAAACTTCTTCGTTTGTTCCCATTCCCATTGCTTTCACAAGAAGTGTAGCTGGGAATTTTTTCTTACGGTCGATTTTGGCAACAAGGATCCCTTTGTTGTCCATCTCAAATTCCAACCAAGAACCTCGGTAAGGAATCACACGCGCAGAGAATGTATCTCGCACTTGGTCATAAGAGAAGAAAATACCAGGAGATCTGTGTAACTGGCTTACCACTACCCTTTCCGCACCATTGATGATGAAAGTACCGTGGTCTGTCATCACAGGTAAGTCACCCATGTAGACAACTTGTTCGCGGATTTCCCCGGTGTCCTTGATGATGAGCCGAATGACTGCTTTTAGTGGAACCGCATAAGAAGAATCAGTGTCCTTACATTCTTGAGGATCACGTTTTGGTTCCCCTAACACATAATGGCCATATTCCATGACCATATCGTTGTTTGGTGATTCGATTGGAAAAGATTCACGAAAAACTGCTTCCAACCCTTGGTTTAAACGTTTGGTCGGATCTTTCACTTCCGACTGGAGAAACCAATCAAAGGATTTTTTCTGTACGTAGATAAGATTAGGAAGTAAATTGAGGTCGGTAATTTTACCGAAATTTACCCGGTTTCTAATTTGCATTCGGGTATGCATGGAATACTCTCCCTAGAGACGTCAAAATAATAGATGGTATGATAAACGAAAAAATAGAGGTGGGGACGCCTACGGCCTCCCTGCCTCTAAGTTTTTGAAGACTGGGTTTAAAAATTGGCAACCGATTAACCGGCAGCAGCAACTTCTACTTGAGCCCCAACACCTTCGAGTTTTTTCTTAATATCAGCAGCTTCATCTTTAGAAACCCCTTCTTTCACTGATTTTCCACCAGCTTCCACAAGAGTTTTCGCATCTGCTAATCCAAGACCAGTGATTTCGCGAACGAGTTTAATAACGTCGATCTTTTTGTCACCGTGTGCTTTCAAGATAACATTGAAAGTTGCTGGTTCTTCAGCAGCAGCAGCGCCACCACCTGCACCCGCAACAGCCGCTACCGCAACCGGTGCAGCAGCAGAAATCCCGAATTTCTCCTCCATCTTTTTCACTAGGTCAGCAGCCTGAACTAATGTAAGACTTCCAATTTGTTCTAATAGCGCGTCAACAGACATCTATATTCTCCTTATCCTACTAATCACTATGATTACTAATTGCCGTTTTTCTCGGCTACAGCATTGATGGCGCGAGCCAATGATGCCATGATTTGATTGATTCCAGAAGCAATTTGCGTTGCAGGAGCATTGATCCCACGAGCCACTTGCGCAAGAAGTTCTTGTTTGGACGGAAGTCCAGCAATCGCTTCTACTCCAGACTTACCCAAAACCTCACCGTCCATATAGCCGGTTTTGATTTCGAGTTCCTTCTTATCTTTTGCAAAGTCCTTACAAACTTTCGCTACTGCTGGAAGTGCATCCAGAGAGAAAATCGCTGCAAGTGGGCCTTTGTAAACATCCCCAAAATCAATGGAGTTGTTTTTATGTTCAGAAGACTCTTTTAATGCACGGAGAAAAAGGTTGTTTTTGATCACCTTCATCTCTGATCCTTCCTTGCGAAGTTTCGCACGAAGGTTGGACATATCTTCAACAGTTAAACCGCTGTAAGATGCTAAAATAAAGTTAGGTCGTTTTTCCAAACGAGTCTTTAGTTCTGTTACTGCTTCAATTTTAGATGGATTTGCCATTTTTCTTACTCGTTATATGTTCGCGTTTACTAGTTCTTTTACATCGACTTTCACGCCGATTCCCATAGTCGCTGCCACAGAGAAAGACTTGAGATAATCTCCCTTCGCATCAGAAGGTTTGTCTTTCATAAGTGCTGCAACAACAGCATTGATGTTATCAGAAAGTTTATCATCAGAGAAGGAACATTTTCCTACCCCTAAGTGAACCACTCCCCCTTTGTCAGGACGGTATTCAATACGACCCGCTTTGAGTTCTTTCACTGCTTTTGTAACATCAGTAGTGACAGTTCCTGCCTTTGGTTTTGGCATAAGGCCTTTACGACCAAGAACTGGACCAAGTTTACCCACTTCCTTCATCATATCAGGAGTTGCCACACAAGCGTCAAAATCAGTCCATCCACCAGAAACTTTTTCAATCAGGTCCATATCGCCAACAAAATCAGCACCAGCTTCTCTTGCTTCGTTTTGTTTGTCTCCTTTGCAGAAAACCAAAACCTTAATTGTTTTTCCAGTTCCGTGAGGAAGAGAAATTGTCCCTCTTACGTTTTGGAGAGATTTATAATTGATTTTAGTAGAGATCTCTAAAGTCCCGTCGAACTTTGAGTAACTGGTCGCTTTCGCTAAACCGACTGCCTCACCAAGGGTATAAGCCTTTGTGCGATCGACTTTCTCTTTGAGTTGGATGTATTTTTTGCCGCGTTTCATGACTTCGGTTCCCGTTTCCTAATGATTACTCGACGTTAACACCCATGGAACGGCAAGTTCCAGCAATGATTTTCACTGCTGCATCTAAGTCGTTCGCATTGAGGTCTTCCATCTTCGTTTTTGCAATTTCTTCTAGTTGTGCGCGTTTGATTGTTCCCACTTTTACAGTGTGTGGAGTGGCAGATCCACCTGGAATTCCAAGTGCCTTCATGACAAGAAGAGCCGCTGGAGGAGATTTAGTGACGAAAGTAAAACTTCTGTCGGAATAAACAGTGATCACCACTGGGAGTTTGAGTCCCATTTGGTTTTTTGATCTCTCATTGAACTGTTTACAAAATTCCATGATATTGAGTCCGGCCTGACCAAGTGCAGGTCCTACCGGAGGAGCTGGGTTTGCTTTCCCTGCTTCTACTTGGAGTTTAATTTGTTTTACTACTTTCTTTGCAGCCATCTCGTTTCAAGTTCCTTACTAAAAGTCAATCTATCAGTTCTATTGTTCCGATTTTACTTGGAGGTAATCCAACTCCACAGGAGTGGATCTTCCAAAAATTTCGACTCGGACACGAAGCCTTCCCTTATCAGGGAAAATTTCATCCACAAGCCCTGTGAAATTGGCAAACGGACCATCTATAATTTTCAATGTTTCGCCCACTTTGAAGAGGAAACGTGGTCTTGATACTTCTTCCGATTCCACATTTCCCACATCACTGAAGAGATTTTTGATCTCATCTAGTGAAAGTGGCTCCGGACCTTTTCCTTTTCCGCCTACAAATGTAGACACAGAAGGTAAGTTCTGGATTTTAAACCGAAGGTCATCAGTCATATTCATCTCAACGAGAACATAACCCGGCATGAGTTTTTTCTTCGTGACCTTCTTTTTGCCGTTTTTCATTTCGGCAACTTCCATCGAAGGAATTTTCACCGAAAAGATCTGGTCTTCCAGCTTTTGTTGTTGGACCATCTTTTCAATGTTAGTTTTCACCTTATTCTCATGACCAGAATAAGTCTGAAGCACATACCATTTTTTATCTAAAGAATCGCCCACTTCCCTACCTATGTTCCTAATGCCCAGAACCACTTTAGCAGTTTCAAGAAAATGAAATCTGAAGCTGATAAAAATAAGGAAAAGATAAATACTGTAACTAGGACTACAACGGTAGAACTCACCACTTCTTGGCGCGTAGGCCAATGTACTTTTTCAAGTTCTGCTTTACATTCCTGAATGAAACTCGTAGCTTTCATTGATCCTTGTCCTGTTTCTCTAATTCTATATTCCGTAGTTGGCAGGGCTGGAGAGAATCGAACTCCCACCAAGGACTTTGGAGATCCTAGTTCTACCATTAAACTACAGCCCTAAACAAGCCCTCTACCAGGCTTGAACTGGCGACCCCTTCCTTACCATGGAAGTGCTCTACCACTGAGCTAAGAGGGCAAACGTTTCCCACCCAAGCGCGGGTTTCCAAGCGAGGCTAGGTTTTTTACACTATTTTAAATGAGGCTCATTGGTCAATGGAAAATGAGTTTATTTCCTGGAAATGGTAAAAAAACAGGAAATTTGGTGATTTTCCAGTCTGATTTTAGTTGTGGATTTCCCGGTTCGATAATAGAACCATGTGGGAGAGACTCACAGTATAAGGAATGATTCGTGGCGAAACCCTTTGTAGAATTAGAAGCACAAATCCCCGATTTAGTAAAGGCAAAATCGAAAATTGTCGTCCGTTCGTCTCGGATGAATCGCCAGTTGGAACAGTATGTGCTTGGGCTCATCACTCATATCCTAAATGAAGTGGGACAATCTCAATTTGTGGAAATGTTGTATACCATTTCCAAAGAACTTACCATCAACGGAATCAAAGCCAACCAAAAACGAGTTTTTTTTGAAGATGAAGGACTCGACATTACGGATGAAGCTGATTATTTCCAAGGGATCAAAGAGTATTCCAAAAAGTTCTCAGAAAAAATGGCAGATGAATATGGGAAACGATGCCTCGCCCGAGGTGTTTATGTGCAAATCAAATTCCATTACTGTTTAGATGGACTTCTTGTGGAGGTGACAAACAACACTCCCGTCATCAAAACAGAAGAAGTTCGGATGCGTGAAAAAATGAAAAAGTCCATGGGGTATAATGACATCGCTGAATTTTACATGGACAATATGGACAATACAGAAGGTGCGGGACTTGGAATTGCTCTCATCATGATCCTTCTTAAAAACGAAGGTGTTGACCCTAACCTATTTCGCATCATCACTCACGAAGACAGAACCGTTGCCAGAGTGGAAATTCCATTTAACGACAATTATGTTTCGTTTCGAAGTGCCGAACTAGCAGAAATATAATTCGTTTTTGACTAAATCATTTCACCTGTAATTGTATCGACCTAGTATCCGCCCTTTTCGAAACTGGTGGACATGGAATTAAAAGGTGCAAACATTCTCGTCACCGGATCTGCCGGTGGACTCGGAAAGGCAATGGCATACCGTCTTGGTAAGTCAGGTGCCAATATCATTCTCTCAGACATCCAAAAAGACAAATTGGACGAAACCGTTTCTCTCTTTCAAAAAGAAGGGATCAAAACAACTGGAATCGTTGCCAATGTTGCAAAAGAAGAAGATAGTATCCGACTCATGGAAGAAGCAGCTGCATTTCAAGGAAGCCTTGATGTAGCAATCCTCAATGCAGGGATCTTACGTGATGGCCTTCTCATCCGGGTGGACAAAGAAACAGGAAAGGTCAAAGGTAAAATGGGCATCGACCAATGGCAATCTGTTATCGATGTCAACTTAACTGGAGTTTTTTTAACTGGTAGAGAAGCAGCTGCCAAAATGGTAGAACAAAAAAAAGGGGTCATCATCCCTATTGCCTCCATTGCCATGCATGGGAATTCTGGACAAACCAATTACAGTGCTGCAAAAGCTGGTGTTGCAGCGATGACAGTCACTTGGTCCAAAGAACTTGCCAAGTTCGGAATCAGAGTGGCAGGCATTGCACCTGGATTCATTGGAACAGAGATGGTATTAAAAGACATGAACCCAGAAGCATTAGAAAAATGGAAATCGATTATCCCAGTGGGAAGACTCGGGGAACCAGATGAAATTGCGTCGACAGCAGAGTTTATCATTATGAACGATCTTGTTACAGGTGTGGTTTTGGAAATCTCTGGTGGTGTCCGAATCTAACTTCGATTAATCCTTTTTTGCCTTCTTTTCGAACAAAGGAGGCAAAAGAATTTGTGAAATTATTTTGTCATTTTTTTAACAAACGATAAAAATTTCGTAGGTAATTTGGGTATGTATTCGTCATAAGGATATAACGGAATCCTTACCGATGAAAATAAAAACAGAACTATCGAAACAACAATTGGAACAAGCGATTAAAGGAATTCAAGGGATAGCCCACCCGATTCGTTTGCTCATCCTTTATACTTTGGCAAAAGAAGAAAAAACAGTAGGTCAACTCGTGGAATTACTTGGAACGAGCCAATCGGCCGCCTCTCAACACTTAAGCAAAATGAAAAACAATGGAATCTTGGAATCAAGAAAGTCTTCGAACCAAGTGTTCTATCGTTTGAAAGATGCTAAGTTCAAAGATTTGATCCAAACCATCGTAAAAGTGTACAAAAAGTAAGCATTACTTCGCTTCTAATGATAAGAGGCGAACGTATTCCTTTATGGAATCCTGGAGGTTTGTAAAACCGAAAGGATATCCGGCTCTCGTTAACTTTTCCATATCAGCGCAGGTATAATATTGGTATTTGCCTTTTAATGACTCTGGCATTTCCACATATTCAATGTTTATCGGCGCATTCATGGCACTAAAAAGTGCAGATGCCAAATCATTCCAAGTTTCTGCCATCCCTCGCCCGACATTGTACAATCCGTATTTTCGTTCACTGAGTAAATAGATACTAATTTTACTAGCATCCTTAACATACAAAAAATCCCGTTTTTGTTCCCCATCTTTGTATTCTGGTTTGTAGGATTTAAAAAGTTTTAGTTTGCCTGTATCTCGAATTTGTTCATACCCTTTCAGTACAAGACTACGCATATCCCCTTTATGTGCTTCGCCATATCCAAACACATTAAAGTATTTGAGTCCGATTAGTTTGTCTGCGATTTTCGTTTTTTTTGCATACAAATCAAAAAGTTGTTTTGAATAACCATACATATTGAGAGGTTTTAAAGATTCGATGGGGGCTTTATCATCATATCCAAATTCACCTTCCCCATAAGTTGCCGCACTTGATGCGTATAAAAAAGGGATGTTTTTTGCAATCGCAAACTCAGCTAATTTTTTCGTATAATGGAAGTTATTCTGGATTAGATATGTTGCATCTTTTTCTGTTGTGGCGGAACAAGCACCTAGGTGGTAAATTTCGGAGATCTCAGAAAGAAGAGGATGGCCTGCATCCAAAAATCTTTCAAACTGATCCTTTTCATAATACTCTGTAAAAAAATTCCTTTGGAGATTTTTCCATTTCTCTGTTGTTCCCAAATGGTCTACAACCAAAATGTCGGTGTTTCCATTATGGTTTAAGTCTTCAATGATTTGCGAACCAATGAGGCCCGCACCGCCAGTGACTAAAGTAAGTTTTTTTGCCATTTCTCTGATGATTCTTTTTTCCTAAGAGATTCCATCTATCAACTTTTCTCTCGGATTTGGGAAAAGAGTTTTTGAATGTTTCCCGATTGTCCTCATCCCAATGGCAAGGAATCAATCCATTTGCCAAATCGTTCTTCCACCTGTTTGACCGTTTCTGGCAAGGGAGTGAGAACTTCTGGGATCCAAGGTTTCATCCGACAATCAAATACAATAGGAACTTGGTAGGATATATGGTTACGAATGGTTTCTGTCCTTGCATACACATCGGAAGCAGGTTCCATCCTAGTAAACATCGTCCAAATAAAATCCGAATCCGATTTCACAGCATCTTCCGAGTCGTCCACAAGAAACACGTAGGAAAACTTACCTAAATCTTCAGAGAGTAACGTTTCCGCCAAACGATCATTTGGTTTAAATTCAGAACCTTTGACAACAAGAACACCTGGTAAAAACACTTTTGGATTTTGGAAACGTTTGTCTTTAAAACTTCCATTAAATTCTTTGGGAAGGTTTGGATTGAGATTGGGTTTGTTTGGATCGGAAATTCCCATCCAAAGTAGTTTACTCCCCTTATTCACAGTTCCACTCGTATAATCCAATGTATCTTGGCTGATATTGCTAAAGATAAAAAAATCAGTTCTCGGATCACTTCGTTCTGTGATCACTCGGAAGGTTTCTGAAAAGTTTTTTAGATTCACTCGTTCGTTGGTTACAAGTAAACACTTTGTGAGTGAGAGTTGCCCTTCTCCCAAAATGCGAAGTGCTCCCATAAAGGCTTCACGGAAATACCTTTCTTTGACAACGGCAGCTGCCAGTGAATGAACACCTGATTCCTCATAGGCCCAGACACCAAGAACCTGTGGCATCACAAGGGGAAACATAGGTGATAATAGGTCTTGTAAGAATTCAGCAATATAATGGTCTTCTTGTGGAGGTCTTCCCACAACCGTTGCTGCCCAAATGGCATCTTTTCTATGGAGGATATGTGAGAGATCTAAGTAAGGGTAATCATGTAACAACGAATAGTATCCATAATGGTCACCAAACGGACCTTCGGGTCTTCGTAATTTCGGTGGAATGGATCCAATGAGAGCAAAATCTGCATCAGCAACAATGGGGTAAGGTGAAACAGTTTTGTCTTTTTTCATCCGGAGTTTTTCTCCCATGAGAAAGGAAGCAAATACAAGTTCTGGGATCTCTTCCGGTAGTGGTGCCACAGCGGCAATGGTGAGAGCAGGAGGCCCACCGATGTAAACATGTGCAGGAAGGGATTTGTTTTCCTTTTCTGCTTCGTAATAATGGAACCCACCTCCTCTGTGGATTTGGATGTGCATCCCTACCGTTTTTTCACCAAACAATTGTACACGATACATCCCCAAATTACCGTTTCCAGAACTTGGATGTTGTGTATAAACTAGAGGCAAAGTGACAAAGGGACCACCATCTTTTGGCCATGACACAAGGCCCGGAAGTTCTTCCACGCTGGGAACACTGCCATCTAAAATAGGTGCCCGCCTGACTTGTTTTAAGCCCACCTGAAACGGCAAAAGGCCGAGAGAACGTTCCTTCCAAAGTTTGGAAAACCGCGGAGGGAAAATTTCTTTAGCGAGTTTGGCAAGTCTTGCGATCGTTTGTACGGGTTTTTCGCCAAAAGCCAAATGGATTCGTTTTTCAGAACCATAAAGATTGGTAGCCACTGGAAACTTGGTTCCCTTTACATTGGTAAAGAGCAGGGCAGGTCCTTTTTTTGCGACCACTCGCCTTTGGATTTCTGCCAGTTCTAAATTGGGGTCAACCAAATCGGAAATGACCCGGAGCTCTCCCTCTTTTTGTAAAAGTTTTACAAAATCATTCGTAGATCGTAGTGATGCCATAAAAAGGAATAGACGGCTCCTTGTTTTCTTAGACGCTTAAGGGCATAAATTCTATGTCCCAAGAACCAAATACTTCACAACCTATCATTACCGATATCAAAAGAATCGCAGTTTGCGGTGGATCGCTAGGAAGAGAACGACGCTCCTATGTGCGTGGTCAGGTAGTCGATGTAGGGATTACCGATTTGATGAAAGCAGATGGTCTCTGGGACCTAGTGACAGGGTTATTTAAGGGTGATGAAACCAAAATCACTCCCTTTCTCGATTTTTCCCTCGCCCCGGTTCGCAAACCAGTGTTAAAATTAGAAGTCCATGATGCGACAGGCAAACTCATCTATACCTCTGGTAAAATCAAGGCGGATGAGGATGGTTTTTTCTCCTGTGAAATCCGAGACAAACTGCCAGTTGGATCCCATGATTTCCAAGTGATTCTAGAAGGATTAGATAGTTTTCGACAGTATTCCAAAGACTTGGCCCATTTAAATGCCACCGAAAATTCCATCTTGGGAAGGACTACCATTGTTGGAAAAGGGAAACTACGGATCATCGCAGAAGACTACCAAGGCATTGTTGTTACATCAGACATTGACCAAACATATCTAGCGACAGACATTCACTCTGGAAAAGGAAAATTCTCTGCTTTATTCGAGACACCTAACCAAAAACAGGCGCTACCAGGGATGCCTGAATTGTATCGAGAACTTAGAATCAACTTAGAGAATGCTCCCCTCGCCTTTATTTCCGCAAGCCCTCATTTTTTTCGAAGGACCATGCTTGCCACAATCGCAAAAGATAACATTCACATTGAATCTTTACATCTAAAATACTTAGAAGGAACAATCAAAGGAGTTTTTGACAAAGTCATTGATACAATCTTCAATCCTCTTACATTTTTTCAAAATGGATTCAAACCAGCTTGGTCACGGACTAAAAAATTCTTAGGTGCCTCTTACCAAAGCCTATTCGATCAAATGTCTTATAAACTTTCTATTCTTCTGTACGACCGAATTTATTTACCCACAAATTCGAAAGAGATCCTACTCGGAGATAATACAGAATCCGATTATATGATCTTCACACTGTACCAATTGATCTGTATGGGAAAATTAAGTGGAGATGAGTTAGAAGAATATTTATACCAATTGAATTTTTTAGGTAGAGATGCCATCACAAGAGACGCAGCCAAAAAAATCAGACTGTATGCGGAAGAAATCCTTCGTATCCACGGACCTAAAAATCCAGTAACGCTTACTCTCATCAATCGCACAAGTCATGGTCCTAGTGAAATGGATATGATCCAAAAAGTAAAAGATGCCCTACCTAAAGGTATTTTCGAAACAGAATTTTCGAAGAAACCTCCTTTTTACGGAACAGAAGGTGCCATGGGAATGGCCATCCTTTTAGAAAATTATGGTTATCTAGATCCTAACCAAATTTTAACCATCATCGCAGGTATGATTGGAAAAGTTTTGGAAGGAAAACTTGTAGATGAAACTTTTATTTTAAAACAACTCGATGAGCTAACCCTTCCCAAAGAAGCGGAAGGAACAAAAGCGAAAATCAAAGAGAATTTAAAATCTGCGTTTTTAAATTAAATCAAAAACGAAGAAGAGGACAAACTAACAATCTCATTGGTTCTGAAACCGACTGATGTAGTGGTAAAAGAAAATTTGCCTATACTTGATTAGCGAGTATCCATTCAATAAAATTGGAATGATGAGTAATACAAAAAGACTAACATCTGCATAATTTGTTTTGGGAATGAAAGAAACCACTATCATCTGTTTTACAATCAAATACGGTAAAAAAGATAGAATCGAAAGTAAAATGGAAACTAATCTTTTTTCTTTATCATTCCCTATGATGAAATAAAAACTATTTTTGGATATGTCAAATCTAGGCTGCGTCCACTCACGTATTTTTAAAAAAGGTTTTTCTATTAATAGATAACTGAGAAGTGCAATCAAAGCCGATAAGACCAAACTAATGAACGATGCTTTCAATAATTGGTTCAACCCATTATAGTCTCTACCCTTAGGATTTAAGATGGCCAACATAACTGCTGTATTCACCAACATGTGAACCAAATAGATTCCATAACTTAACTTGCCAATAAATACTAAAATTGGATTTGCCAAAAACCATGCGATCCCAGAAAAAAATCCACCCACTGCTCCGTATACGATGACAAAGGCAAAAAAAGAATAAAAACTAATCCGAAACACAGTGAAGTATAATTTTGCATCTTCAAAATGAAGTGTACAAACAAAACAAAAAAGAATCAAAAGCATCGAAAATACTAAATAAAAACTCAATTTAGAATTTGGTAATTGTTTTGATATTTTACCGGATCTCCAAAGCTCCATTAGTAATATACCATACACGAATGGTTCAAAATGAGTATGAATTGGATGGAAAAGTGTTTTGACATATCCATCAAATTCCAACATGGGAACATGAAGGTGATAATAATAACGAATGAGAATGGGGACAATTAATAGAAGGATTAAAAAGACCAACTTTTGAACGGTATTTGACAAGAATTTTGTGTAGAACAAAAATACAAATGGCATAGCCAAATAAAATTGTTCTTCCATTGATAACGACCATCCATGTACCATGATTCGCTTTGGAAAATAATTGGAGATGTACGCAAAATCAGTCCACCAATAGGAAAGTTTTAATTTTAAATCAATTAAACTTTCCGAAATTCCATCAGAACCAGGCATCATCTGGCTTTTTTTCAATACTCCAGCCATGATGAGTATGGTGATCGAAAGTATTACATAAAATGCTGGGAAGATACGAAGAGACCGTTTTAAAACAAAGTTCTTCCAACTAACCCCAAAACTGGATCTTTCTAATTCGCGAGAAAAGGAAGTGGATACCAAAAAGGCACTGATCACAAAAAACAAACTCATTAAAAATTCAACATTTTGCGCATTTGGTAAATACTGTGCAAACTGTATTGGAAAAAAATCGATAGAAAAAGCAAAACAATGGAATAAGATCACTAAGTAACAACTTAACGCGCGGATTCCATACAGTTCGTTAATTTCCTTGTTATTTTTCCTAAAAATTTCAATAAAATATTCTTTCATATTGTTCGTATCTGGGGAAACTTTGCATTGGATTCAATAGAAATCAATCGATAAATACTATATTGGTTCAACTTGTAAATAATACAATAAGGCAAACAACTCAATGGTGATTCTCCCAAAAGTGAAACAATTACAATTAGGATTAAAATGGTTTTTACTTTTCATAGCAGTTGTTTTGTCCATCCAATATACTTCTCCTCAAAACTCGTATTTCCAAGATAGTCATGACAAATTAATCCAAACATATTCTCTTTATTACAACCACTTCCAATCAGACAAATTGTATTACCCAGGTTATGACTTTGATCCAAACTTAAACTATTTCCATTTAGTAGATAATTTATATATCAAATGCAAAGATAGAATTGTAAGTGCATTTCCGATACAATTTGCGGTATTGATGGCACCACTTTTGTACATTTTACCTTTATCTTATCTAGTATATAGTTCTCTATTGTTTCTCTTCTTAGGTTTTTGGATTCTCAAACAGTATTACAAATTTTCATTCTCCTTACTTTGGATTTGTTATTTTGGAACGTATTTGTGGCCTTTGAGTTGGGAATATTCAGAGATGCCAGCTATTTTTGCCTTCTCTTTAATTGGTCTCCTACCAATTCTTCGTAATCAAAAATCGATTCTCATACAGACTCTTGCGGGATTGTCACTCTCTTGGGTGATTCTAGTTCGATTAGATACCCTTCCATTTTTTTCTTTTTTCTTCTTCTTTACCTTCTTGTTTTTATGGAAAGATCATTCCTACCGATCTGTTCTTTCCAAAATTGTTTCGCTTAGGGTGTATCTAATTGTTTGTTTATTAGGAATTTCCTTACAATTCATCCTGAACGAAATTTTATACGATCACATCTTTGGGACTCGATTTTTAGCAAATTTATCTGGATTTAAGGTGAGTTTTGCACAAAGACTCGAATGGTTTCAAAGTTTGAATTTTTATGCAGATAAAAAGATTGGTTTTTTTGCTTACCTTCCGATGACCTTACCATTGATTGTTTATTATGGAAAAAATTTCAAAGCAATATCCAACTTAAAAAAATCTCTCCTACTTTCTCTAATTTTAACGATACTTGTGATACCTTTTATAGCACCAAATGATGGATTCAATAATTGGGGACCTAGATTTTATACAGTACTAATATTCCCCTATTTATTATTATTAAAACCGTTATATGTAAAAATTTCCGCATCCAAAAATTGGAAATTTCGGATAACTCTCATTCTTATCATTACCTATTCGTTTTTATTGGGAATCGTTGGTGCAAAAATTCAAAAGTCTAAAACGAGTTTAGTTAAGAATTTTCGTTCCATTACCAAAGAATTAAACCCGGATATCATAGTCTTTACAGATTACTTAAACTTATATTCTATTGGTAGCGATTACACAAAACACATTAGTTTAGTTTCTTATACTTCCGAAAAGAATGATCAATTGATCAATATCTTATCGGAGAAAATGAAGAACAAAAAGATAATCTTCGTTGATTGGCACCCATTCATTCTAACACAAGAAACAAGAAATGCAATGAATGCTGAAAAAGCGAAAGGAGGATATCCAATATCTCACTGGGATTTGAATCGACTCGAGTCGAGTTTAGAAAAAAATACTTCAAATTTTCAAATCCTTGATAAACAGATGTACCGAATTTGGTCAGGAACTATCAAAGGAGCCAATTAAATGAAATATCATTTCTCAAAAAAAGAAAAAATTACCTTAGTTATTTTTTTTGTTTTTTTCCTTGGATTACAGTCTTACCTTTCTGCTACAAATAGTTTTATCTCTGATTCCCTTGCAAAAGCCTTCCAAATCAATAGTATCCAAAATGGATATGAATCTACCACTTACCCCGGAAGTTCCTTAGACCCAGATCTAAAATTACATCCTGTTACATTCATCATCCAAAACCAAAACAAACTAAAGTCAGTCTTTTCTACAACATTTGCATTTATATATGCAAAACTTTTCTTTTTTTTACCAATAAAACAGATGATTTATGTGAATGTATTGTTTCTTGTGTTAGGTGTTATAACACTAAAGGTTTTTGGAAACGTTGACATCAGCATTTCCATATTAGTATTCACAACTTCAGTTGTACTCTCCCAAGTCATTGATTTATCTGAAGTTCCGATTACTCTTTTCCTTGTCTGTTTCGTATATTCACTCTGGACAATGGCGATCCAGAAACAAAACACAAATTTACAAATTGTAAGTATATGTTTATCAGTTTTACTTAGCTTTTTCCGATTGGAACTCTTAATTTTTGCAGGTTTACTCTTTGTACTTTCCTCACTTCAATTGATTACTCAAAAAAAAGGGAAGGGAATCCTTTTCTTAACAATCGCATTTCTAATCCCTTTGTTATTTCTTTTCATCTGGAACAATTCTGAATACGGACACCCAATGGGGATTCGATACCTATTCAATTATACAGAAGATCATTACTTTGCAAAATACAATCGACTCTTCAATATGCAAAAAATTTTGCTAACGGGTTTTTCCGAACAAGGTTTTAAATTTGGCTTTTTTCTCATCTCACCTTATTTTCTCTATCCACTTTTTCGTTTCCGGAATTCTTTGTATTCCATTCGAACACAAAATCCAATACACTTTCACCTCATTCTTTTTATTTTATATCCGATACTTGTAGCATTCAGTGCACCCAATGATGGAATTACGATTTCAGCAAGGTATGTATTGTTTGCAGTTGTTCCGATGATTTTTATAATCTCTCATTTTTGGTCGGAACTACAAAAAGATAAAATATTCAAAATACTCATTATCGTTTCTATTTTGGTTAATTTGATCATACTGCGAATTTTGAAAGAAAGTTTTAAAATGATCAGAAAAACAAATCAAATCTATGAAAATCTGAATGCAGATCTTTGGATTTTTTATGATACCAATATATCAGCTACAGCGGGCATGTATCTATTAAAACAACCAGCTATCTCTTTCAGTCATTTTTCGAACGATACTAATTTCAATTCGTTAACAACATTAATGGAATCACAAAAGATCAAAAAAATCTATGTATTTGATTTTTCAAAACATGTTCCCAATACATACATGAATATTAAAAGAGAGATGGAGCTGAGTAGTATTGATTTTCAAAATCTACTTCAAAACAAAAAGTATACTTGCAAACAATATACAGAGATCAAATTCATTGGCTATCGAGAATGCAATTATTCTCCATAAACTTTTACTTATGGATCCGTTTGGAGTCTGTTATACCTTTTACAAATTCGACAACATATAAAGGTCTGTTTTTAGATTCTTCAAAAATTCTAGCTATGTATTCTCCAAGAATTCCAATGGAAATTAGAATCGAACCACCGATTAAACAAATCAAAGTGACAATTGTGGCCCAACCTGGGTTATAAACAATTGGCATTTCCAAAATAAAATGTTGGAACGCACGGAAAAGTGCATAGGCTCCTACAAAAAAGCCAACAAATGCCACAATAATACCGAGAGCCAAACTAAAACGTAAAGGCAGAGGAGAAAAGGAAACTGCTGCATTCATTGCTAACTTTAACATTTTTTGAAGTGGGTATTTTGTTTCCCCTGCAACTCTCGCATCACGTTTATAATACACTGGAGTTTGAGGAAAACCGATCCATGCATTCATACCCCGTAAAAAACGATGGTTCTCTCTTAGCCCATTGAGAGCATCCAAACAACGGCGTGAAATCAATCTAAAATCGCCGGAATCCAATGGTAAGTCTTTGTGAACTAAAATTTTCATCAGTCGATAAAAGGCCCAGGCTGTTATTTTCTTAAACCACGACTCTCCTGTACGGGCAATGCGTTGTCCATAAACAACATCATATCCTTCTCGATACCTCTCCAACATTTCAAAAATGACTTCAGGAGGATCTTGCAAATCAGCATCCATGATGACAACTGCATCTCCACTCGCATAATCCATACCAGCTGTGACAGCAATCTGATGGCCAAAATTTCTGGATAAACTAATGATCTTAACTCTTTTGTCTTCTTTAGACCAATTTACTAGTTCGAAAATCGTATTATCGACACTTCCATCATTTACCAGTATCAACTCAATTTTTGTTGGTAATTTAACTAAAAAAGTAGTTAAACGTTCTTTTAAATACGGAAGAACCGATTCCTCGTTATAACATGGAATGACGATCGACAAAATTTTAGGATTACTTCTTTTTTCTAAAAAATATTTCATAGTTTAATTATAGAAACTCTTTCTTTACTGAATTTTAATCGGATGCACTAATTTCTCTTTCATTCTTAAAAACGGTAACTCAATGATCAAGTAAACTACCCATGAAGTTAAAAATGTAAAAAAGATTACATATATAAATGCATATACTGCAGATAACATATTTTGATTCTTTAGTACCATTGGAGTCACTTTTGTAGCAACAACTGGAATCACTATAATATGCCAGAGGTAAGCCGTGTAACCCAATCGTGCAAAAGGCCTAAAAAAACTCCAACTAAAGAATCTTTTGATCGGTTTGATGAAAAAGGAAAAATACATAAGAATCCCAAATCCCACTGAAACAATTGTAGGACGGAAAACTATAGCAAATGCACTCGATGAATCAATTTGATGCATCCATAATATTAAAGAAAAACTTAAAACCAATAACAAAGCAGACCAAAATAGTTTAAACCTTAGATGTAATGTTTCCCAAGGAAATAAATGGTACATCTCATAAACTAACATACCAAATAAAATGGAATCGAATCTGCAATAAAGTTGATAAACAGCATCTAAATTTGCGATTGGATAGGAGATGGAATATCGATTGAACAAAGCAACAGAAAACCCCAATAGGTATACAGCTAGACGTGGAATCAAAGGAATTCGAAAAAAGAATAATACACAGAAAAAAGGTAATACCATATAAAAATGTTCTTCGATAGACAATGACCATCCGCCATCATAAACAACAGGTACTCTCAAAATATCTGTTAAATATAATGCATCAACCCAAACATTGGACAACCCAACTCGGATACTCTCAAACATCGCAATCGCAGCAGGGTCTTGTATCGAATGGATATCAAATTTTGATAACTGGATTCTCTTAAATGAATATAATACAAATAAAGCGAAGTAATAGGCGGGGAATATTCTCAAACTCCTTTTTACAAAAAAATCTTTTATATTAATTTTCCCATTCTTATCAAATTCCCTTCTTAAGCCTCCATAAATCAAAAAACCGCTTAACAAAAAAAAGAAATCTACTCCAGAAGATAGAGCGCCTAAAAATAAATTAACAAATTCATATTCACTATGAACAATCTGTTTCACAGTAACCCAAACATGATAAATTACGACAGAAAGAATGGATATAGCTCTGATTCCATTTAAATTTTCATGCTCAAAAGACTTTTTATCAAAAACAGAAGTTATGTATCTAAGCCTATGTTTACTCATTTCTCAGATACTCCTTAACCACCATTCCATAAAATTGATTTTCTTTTACAAACTTCCAGCCATCCTTTTCCTGAAAAGTTTTACCGTTTCCACCTAAAAAACGATACACAACACAAAGTCTCTTTTGTTTGATCGTTGCATCCTCCCCTAATATTAGAGGTTCAAAATTTTTGTCTGAAATCCAATTTAGATAAAGTTTAATGTATTCGGGAGTTGCGTTTGAGAAAACATACTTACCTTCACATTGTTTTGAAATAAACTGAGTTGTCGAACGCCAATCTTCCTTAAAAACGATGAAAAAATTCTTCTTAAAATCAACAATGGAGAAAATTGTTAACAGAATTAAAGAAATAATAAGAATATTACTTCTTTTACTTTCTGAAAGTTTTTCGGAAACAAACATATATATAAGTGGTAACGTAACGATCCAATTTCGATTTGTGACGATAGGTTTATAAAATGAAAAAATGCTAGTTACGATTATCAGAAACAAAGATACCAATAAGTATAACTCAGATAAGCTAAGGGAATAAGAACCATCCTTCTTTAACATTTTTTTCACCAATCGATAAATGATGATAAAAAAAAGCAAAACAGGGACAATGACTGTCATAAAAAGGAATTTTTTCGAAGTATAAAAATACAACGAATAATAACTCAAATATAATACTAAATTGGGAGGATCTATCCAACCTGCAGTTGCAATCTTATCCCCTCTAAGTAGTTGAAAAATAAAAGGTAAGTACGCAAGTAACGTCACAAACCCGAGTAAAAATACTGAAATACTCCTTTTGTCTTTTTGAATCAAAAAGAAGATCCAAAATAAAAAATAAACGGAACCAACAAAAATAAAACCAAATAAATGAACATAGGAAATACTAATGGATAAAATCATTAATAAAACATATTGTTTTTTATTCTGAATGTCTTGCAAAAATGAATCAAATATAACAATGATGGAAGACGATAAACACAAAAGAAGGGAATAAGATCGAACTTCCTGTGCATAATAAATGGCACCGGGAGAAAATGAAAATAGAAACAGAAAAAGAAATCTTCTTTTTTTCTCCCAACTATGCGTTAAGAAGAATAAAATCAATAAATTCAATATAGAAATTATTACTGGAAACAATTTAACATAAATTTCTTTTCCTGTTGGATTGATATGAATCCAAATAGAAAGTAAAATTTGAAAAAGTGGAGGATGAGGATCACTTACTAAATAATCCCAAAAAACTTGCCAATTCTCCAAAGAGGAGGCATATACTGAATAGAGTTCGTCAGTCCATAAACTCTGTCTATCCAACTTATAAAACCTAAAAAAAATACCCACTGCAAGAGAAATAAAGATACCGATTTCAAATTTATATTTCTTAATTAATTCCCTAGTCTTCTTCATTTCATTTTCCATAACATCAATCGAAAACCTGCAATTTTTTCATCTCTTTGTTTTTCATAATACTTGGATTTGATTTCAAACTTCGTATTGATCCATTCTTTATAAAATTCATCCGTTACATTATCATCTTTAGGAGGTACAAAATCATAAACAAAAACTTGGAATCGGGATATTCCCTTCTCTCTTAATTTTTCCTCCATCATTTCAAATTTCTTTTGATGATTCACAATCCAATGTGGTTTTTTCAAAAACGAATCAGAAATCAAAAGTAAATCAAACGTACTCAAATGTAAAACAGGTGCCTCAGGAAATTCGTCTAGTTTTGATTGGTAAATCTCATGGTATTTTTTTATATAATCTAAATTTCTGATATTTTTTCTAACATGGTAAATACCTAAAAATATCTGTAGTAAAACAAATAGAACAAAGATTCTTCGTTTTGATACATCCTTCTCTGATACAATTGTTATACACGCGTAAATCGTGATCAATAGATAGGAAAATTCGGTAAACCTCATTCCAGCATAAAGCCCTCCGGAAGAATAAGGGCTCAGTAAAACAATACATACGAAAGATAAAACGGTTATGGATAAAACTTTTTTCTGGATGATTGAAAACTCTGTTTTGAAAACTGAATAAACGAAAAATGAAATACTAGGAAAACAATAAAATAGAAAACCAATACGATTCTCATTTCCGATAAAAAATTCTTTTACCAAATGGGAACGTTCTGTAAAATTTAGTCTGGTAAAATCGATTAAACTAATTTTACTTCTGACTCCAAAAATTTCACCAAATTGTGATTCATTATAATATGCAAAAAGAAGAATTGAGAATAGTAACCCGATAAACAAAAAGAAATACTTTTTAATCAAAACTAAAAAATCGTTCCTATAAAAATAAACGGAAACAAGTCCCGTGATTCCAATATAGATTATTGATTCCGATCGTAAAAAAATCGAAATACCACCGACAAAACCGATTAAAAACATTAGATAATTCGGAATGATTTTATTGAGATCTATGGCAAGAACCGCAAAAAACCAAATGCTTAGAAAAAGATGAGCAGGAACACTTTCTGAAAATTCAAATGCACTGGTGATTCCATAACCTACTAGAAAAAAAACACCGCATAATAGTGCATATTCCAGTGATTCTAAATTAAGAATGTATTTTAACGAAAAAATTAAAACCAAACATACAAACAAATACAACAAAAGAATTATTAGATTGAAGAATTGATACTTGAAAGGAAGAAGTGAAAAAAATTGAGAGAAGAAACTTGGATATTGAAATACACAAGTTTTATTCCCAACTTCATTTGTTGAAAAAAATGCCCACGGGTACCTAAATGGATAAAATTCAAATTGTGTATCAATAGAATTGTCCAATAGATAACATGAATGGGAATTTAATCCATGAATTTTATATTCAATTGTTTGGTAAAGTTTAATTTGAGAATCAGATTGGATGAGAGGACTTACACCTTTATCCCAAATAATTCTCTTATATATTAAGATTCCAGAAAAACAAATTAATAAAAAGACAAGAACTTCCTTTCTTAAAAAGAAACTTTCAAATTTATCGATGTATTTATAGAAAACTTTCAATGTTTTTTCTCCAACAATAAACCCTGGAAATGTGCAATCTTGTATTCCGATTGAATCGAATATACTTTGGGTTTTAATTGAAAGTTAATATCGAATTTTTCCTTCCATATATTTTTTGGAAATTCATCTTTCACCAAACGATTACCTTCCCACTGTAAATACAAAATTCTTAATGGTTTATCTTTTAACGTTTCTTCTACTTTTAACCATTCTTCATTTGAGAAAATGGCAATTTGAGGATACTTTACGTAACCTTCTCCCATGAGATAAGATAATGATAATCCTCTATGTACAATTAAATCTGGATTTATATTCTGAATTTCGGATATTATTTCCTTATAAACTTTGGATGATGATGACCACTGCTTGATTGCTCTCGTATCCGATTTATAGGAAAAATACAAAAAAGGAAGAAGGATTATAATTAGTAAATAATATGGTTTTAATTTCCAGATTGAAATGAAAGTGCCTATGAGTAATAAATAAATCCCGCTTTCATAATATCTCATTCCAAAAATATCAACACCTGCACGATAAGGCGAAAGAATTGGTAAAATCAAAATAAAAAACAAACCTGATACCAAAAAAGGGATCAGTTCGTATCGTTTCCTTTGCCAAACGATAACAGAAGAAAGAAAAAGAATTGGATAACCTTTAAAGATCCCAATTTTAAAATCATTCCCCCAAAGATCAGCGACCCATTCACCTAAAAAATTACGTTGTAGTTCATTTGATCCCAAATCATTTACTGTGTTTAATCCTCGCATCCCTAAAATGTGTCCATAAACACTATTGTTATAAGCAAAAAAGAAACATTGTACAATCAATGCGAAAACAACATAAGGAAGTAATTGTTTTAAAATTTGAATTTTTGCATCCGAAAGTAAGTAGGCTGACCCTAAAAATAAAACCAAAGCAATGCTGGATTCCGGTCTTAAGTGAAAATTGAATACAATACTAAAGGATAATATCAGTCCCAAGTAATACTTCGGAGTATGAACAAAACATACATATGAATAAATCGCCAATAATAAGAAAAAATTTGTAAGTGTTAATTCTGAATAGTCCAAAGAAGATAAAAAAACAGGAGAAAAAACCTGAATCAATATCACTGTTATCAATATAAAAATTGGTCTATCTTCAAATAATTTTATAATTCTATCTAAAATTAAAAAATTAATGAAAAATATGAGAATCGGAAAATAAGTAATGTATTTAAGATCAAACAGAAATAAAAATAATTTTTGTACCCAAACAAATAAAGATGGGTATTGAAAAACACAATCACCGTTCTTTAGAAAAAAAGCCCAAGGATAACCAATTGGAATCTGCTCTGTTTTAAAACCAATTTGACTGGCTGGGAAAAAACATTTTTCTGCAGAACCACCTTGGGCAAGATGAATTACTTGGTAATATTTTATCTGTGGATCACTCGAAACAAAAACATGCCCATCATTCCATTTCCAACGATAGAAAATAGGAACTAATACAATTAGAAAGTATATGAATCCACGGTAATAAAAATTCACTGTTACTCTCTCTTTATGATATGAGCTGTGACAGCTTGTAATCCGAAAATCAAGAGGGTAAGACTTAAGTTTGTTGTAACGATAAATTCGCGTTCAAAATGGATAAAAGCATAATCCGATTTTTGCCATTGTAAAAATAGCCAAACTAGAGTTATACTGATCACACCCAAACCTGAAATTAATACAAAAAATAACCTATCTTCTTCTAAGTTTAAAATTAATTGGTATATCTTACTAATTCTTGGCTGTTTCGTTGCTATAAGAAGACCTGTTCCCCATAAACTCAAACCTAAAATTGTTAAAAATGAAAAGAACACCATTGAATGTATTCCGTACAAATTCATACCACCAATTCTCACAACTTTCCCAACAAAAAAGCCTATCAAAAGTTGAATCCAAAAAAATAGGAAAAATGTAAGACCTATTCTTTCAAATAAATGAGGCCCATAAAACAATATTCTAAGTAAATGTCGCATTCCATCGCGCCATGTTTTTAAATGAGGAATGCGACCTTCCTTATCTGGATAAAGCGAAACAGGAACATGTTCCATCTTTGCATCATGAATTAAAGCTTTGATCAATAATTCGGAAGCAAATTCCATACCTTTACTTTTAATGTCCCAAGTTAAATATTTATCTTTCTTAAAACATCGAAATCCCGAATTACTATCTCGTATCTTATTCTTCTTTGCATATAGAAGATTAATAATCCAATTAATAACGGGTGTACCTAAATAGCGGTGTAAAAATGGCATTGCACCTTTATGGATCGTACCATCCAATCTGGAACCAATCACCATGTCAAAGTCACCACTCACTAATTTCGCAACAAGATTCGGCGCTTCTAAAAAATCATAGGTATCATCTGCATCTGCAAAAACAATGATATCACCTTTTGCATTTCTGATCCCAGAATCCAAGGCTGCTCCATACCCTCTGTCTTTTGCTGGTGTTACCCTTGCACCAAAATCCTTAGCAATCTTGATCGAACGATCAGTACTTCCATTATCCGAAACTAAAATTTCAATATCATATAATTTGGAAAAATCTTTCTTAACTTTGTTCAGTTTCTCCAACACATATGGTAGAGTTTTTTCTTCATTTAAACATGGAATGACAAAACTAACTTTTGGTTTATTCATAATTGTTCTCGTTGGTAAATCCCAAAAGGATCATGCAGATTTAAAAAATATTGAAATAATGGAATTAGTGTTGGAAAGTAATTTTCCTTTGACTGAAACTGAATTAACTTCGAATAACAGATTGCACGATAATTCTGTAACTCAAAACAGTAGTTTAAGTGCTTTAAATTTGATTCTAAGTCATCTTTGGCAGCTAAATTGTAAAAGAAGAATTTATTACCAAAGAAAAAATAATCCGTTAAAGAAAATTCTGGCATGGATTGGTTGAATTTTGAAACATTATCCTTTCTAGGTAAATAAAATTCGAAATTATGAGGAATCACTTTCCTTGCAAACTTTAACGTAAAATGATCTACATATGAAAACCGAAAGGATACAATCATCAAAAAGATGGCAATCAGAATAAATGTAGATCGGTTTCCCAGCACATCATTTCGTTCCTCAAGGAAAACATCCTGATTTTTAATCATTAAAATAGAGGAAATTCCGACTAACACAAATAAGTTAGAAATTTCCAAACTATTAAAATCATATAACTCATGTAACATCCAAACAAATAAAACCAGTGAAACTAATTGATTATTCTTTATTATATTGGCTAAGTTGATTCGTTTTTGAAATAAACAATAAAACAAAACACCGAAGACTAAAAGCAAACCTACGATTCCGAAGGACCCAAAAAACTGAACGTATAAATTGTGTGCAAGAGGAAAACTATCAAAATTAACAATATAATCTTTGATATAGTGCAATGACTCATTCTTTATATTAAAGGCAGAGTCAAATGGAATTTTATTTTCTGGGTATAATCCAAATCCAAACATTGGACTTTCTTGTAAGGTATTGATAATATAAAATCCCCAAATCGATAGTCTTACAGCTGTTGACCCCAGATTAAAAATTGATTTTTCAGTAAAAAACAAAAATGCAAACCCGACGACAACGATAATCGTAGTGAAGCTATACAAAAGATTTTTTTTCTTGGTCTGTTTTTGTCGTATATATAAAACAAAAAACAAAAACACCAAAAGAGAACCTATTGAATTTCTCGAAACCGTAATTCCAAACCAGATGACGGAAACCAAAAATGCCACAATAAGCAAAATCTTCTCTGTTTTATTTTTGACTGGCTCAAACCAAAACAAAAAAGACATCATTATCATTAGAAGTGAATTGGACGCAAGTAAACTAACAGGAATTAAATATACGTTTTCGCGATAGGATGTTATTTGGAACTTTGGATCCAGATAAAGAGCAAAATAAATAAAAATCGAATTAATAATATAAAAGAAAATGCAAGATTTCAAAAATATAATTAAATCATTTTTTTCCCAAATTTGAGTGAGTTGAAAAAACAAAAAAGCTTCTAAAATAATTACTCCGCGCTGTAATGCAAAATCATCCCACCAATCCCTACCAATCATAAGAAATAAAATGATTAATGTAAGTAAATAAATAGGTTTCGCTTTATTCGTTGGTAAAATTGAATTTTTTATAGTTATGATGAGAGCGATCGCAATAGGAACAGAGGGATATGCCATAAAATCAATGAAAGACAATACGGGAACCACTGCCAAAAATGGACCTAAATTTTGAAATTGTTTCACTGACAATTTATGAAAGCAGATCAGTATGAAAACTAACCAAATTAAAGTTACTAATTTGATTCCTAGTTTTTGTGGAAATATTTGAATTGGGTCATATTCAGCTATTTTAAGAAAAACAAAACAAGTAAGCAAAATGACATGAAGCAGATTCCAAAAGTGTAATGGATCCTTAATGAAAACACGCCAAAGGAATATGGCATAAACAAGAAAAGAAAAGATACCAAGTCCAATGATATCTAATTTAAAGTTCTTTTGATTTGTGTATGTTTGAAATAAAAGCGAAATTCCAATCAAAATTACAAAATCAATTACAAAAGGATAAAACCTTTTCATTGGTTTATAACCAGTTGGCTGTTTTCGGAATGTACTTTTCAGGGAGAGTTTTTTTGAAAAAATCTCTTTTGTTTTTGATCAGATTGAAATAAACAATATGACGTATTGCAGCTATCCCATCCTTCCAAGTAATTTTTTTACCCTCTAAATAATTTCGAGGATAATAAGAAATTGGAAATTCTTGGACTCTTATTTTTAAACGAGCTACTTTTGCAGTTACTTCTGGTTCAAAACCAAATCTTCTTGATTCTAAATAAATATTCTTGATAATATCCGAACGGAATACTTTATAACATGTTTCCATATCGGTTAGATATAAACCACTCAGGAAATTGGAAAGGATTGTAAGGATTCGATTGATCAAATAATGAAAAGTTCGATGCACTTGCCTTCCATCTTTTTTAAACCGAGAACCAAAAACTACATCCGCCTTTCCATTGACGATTGGTTGGATTAACATTTGAATTTCATCCATGTCATATTCAAAGTCGGCATCTTGGATGATGATTACATTCCCAGTTGCTTCATCAATCCCTCTGTGAAGAGCAGCACCCTTTCCCTGGTTTTTCTCTTGGACTAAAATCTTATGCTCAGAACGAAATTTAAAGTTTTGTAAGATGGAAAGCGAATTGTCCCTAGAAGCATCGTCAATGAAAACCAATTCTTTTTTTGTGTTTAAAGGCAAAGCATCAATCTTCTGTAAGAATTCTTCCAGATGGGAAGATTCATTGTAAATTGGGATGATAAGTGATGTTTTGAACGTATTTTCAGAACGTCCGAGGTTACGTCTAGCGACCATAGTTTATATCTAAAAATACCAAGTATTGGAGAAAGTCAAGCGCCAAATCCTCTAGTGAAAAGGCTCAAATATAAGATTTAATTCTATATTTTCGAATTCCCATAAATCCATGGATTAGGGTCAAAAAGAACGCAAAGAAAGGGTTAAGTTTTTCCCGATTTTTTAACATTCTGAAATGAGCTAACATCACTTTTTTCTTGTTAGATGTTGCAGCCCCTCTCCTGACTCGATACCTAGCCAATATCGCAGAATTCGCATAGGCAACCTTCCCATCACGAAGGATATCCAACCAGAGAGCATAATCATCCCGAAGGCTTTTAAGAGAAGGGTCAAAGTATTTTTTTCCAACACTAGGAACATGGAAAATTGCAGTGAGTAATCCAACACGGTTATAAAACAATAAGTTTTTGTAAGAGTAAGTTTTTGAGTCTACTATAAACGGCTCACAAAACTCAAATCCATTTTCATCGATAATTCTATAAGAGGAAAATGAAAAGGGAGAATTGTTTTTTTCCATAAAAGGAATCATTTTCTCCAAAAAATCATATTCCCAAAGATCATCTGCATCTAAAAACGCTATGTATTCCCCCTTAGCAAGTTTGATACCTTGATTCCTAGTATCAGCTGAACCTGAATTTTTTTCTTTCTTAATAAAATGGATTCGATTGTCTTTAGAAGACAATTCTTTTGCAATTGTTGCTGTTTCGTCTTTAGAACAATCATCTACTAACAAGAGTTCCCAGTCCTGAAATGATTGTTTAATTAGTGTATTTACAGATTCTTCTAAATATAAAGCCGCATTGTAGGCTGGCATGATGACTGATACTTTAGGCATATAATTTTTCCTATTAAATTAATTCACTCAAAACGAGTGGAATCCTATCTTTCCAATGGTAATTTTGGAATTGGAATGAATTTCGAATTTTTGTTTTGTTTAATACACTGAAAGACGGTCTCTTGGCTGGAGTCGGATAAGAATCGGAGGGAATTGGTTTCACTTTGCATTTTTTGTTTGATAGAGAAACAATCTCATATGCGAAATCATACCAACTTGCAACACCTTCATTTGAAAAATGAAATATCCCTGCTTGGCTCGAATCTATTGCTTCTAAACTAACCTGCGCTAAATCATTTGCCCAAGTTGGCGATCCAATCTGATCTTCAACAACGGAAAGCTCCTGTCTTTCACTCGCGAGTCGGAGAATCGTTTTTAAAAAATTTTTTCCATATTTTGAGTAAACCCAAGATGTTCGAATGATAATTGCATTCTTATCATTTTGCAATACCAAATCTTCTCCTTCCGATTTTGTTTTCCCATATACTGAAAGTGGATTTTTTGTATCTGTTTCATGATACGATGTACATTTTTGTCCATCAAAAACAAAATCAGTTGAAATATGTACAAATTTAATTCCGTGTTGATTACATTCTTCTGAAATAATGCCTGGAGCAACAGTATTAATAGATTTTGCAGTTACGATTTCTGATTCCGCTAAATCGACAGCGGTATAGGCAACTGCATTAATGATTCCGAACGTATCTTTTGGTAATAAATTTGTGAAGTAATTTTTGATTTCGACTTCAGATTCAAAATTCACTTCATTCCTACTTATAAAATGAAAATGATATTTCTTTTTCAATTTTGAAATATCTCTCAATTCATTTGCTAACTGACCTGTGGATCCAAATACTACAATTGATTTCATATTTTATTTAATAAATCGTTTCGTTTAGAATTCGAAACAAGTATTGTCCATAACCATTCTTTTTTAATGGAATTGCAAGTTCTTCCAATTCTTTCTTTGAAATATAGCCTTTTCTAAAGGCAATTTCTTCAGGACAAGCAATTTTTAATCCCTGCCTACGCTCAACAGTTTCAACAAAGGTAGATGCTTCTAGTAATGATTCATGTGTCCCTGTATCTAACCATGCAAATCCTCTACCCATGAGTTGCACGTCTAACTTCCCTTTTTCGAGGTAAATTTTATTCAGGTCAGTGATCTCTAATTCCCCTCGATTCGATGGTTTTACAGTCTTCGCATACTCTACAACATTTTCATCATAAAAATAAAGGCCTGTTACAGCATAATTACTTTTGGGAACCTTCGGTTTCTCTTCTATGGAAACTGCTTTTCTATGTTCATCAAATTCAACTACTCCATATCTTTCTGGGTCGTTAACATGGTAAGCAAAAACAGTAGCACCATCCTCCTTTTTGACTGCAGCAGACAAATTCTCTTCCATTCCATGCCCAAAGAAAATATTGTCTCCCAAAATCAACGAACATGCTTCTCCCCCATTTAAGAATCGTTCACCGATCAAAAATGCTTGTGCCAATCCATCAGGTGATGGTTGTACTTCGTATTGAAGGTTGATTCCCCATTGTTTCCCATCACCTAACATTTCTTTAAAAAGAGGTGTAGACTCTGGAGTAGAGATGATTAAAATATCACGAATTCCAGCTAGTAACAAAGTACTAAGCGGGTAATAAATCATTGGCTTATCATAAATAGGTAGTAATTGTTTACAGACAACTTTCGTAACGGGATAAAGGCGTGTGCCAGATCCGCCTGCCAAAATAATTCCTTTCATATTCAATTTGATTCCTTGTATTGCAATTCATAATATTGGTTGTATTGGCCAGAAATAATTTCTTCCCACCAAATTTTATTGTTTAGATACCAATCTATAGTTTCTTCGATTGCTTCTTCAAATTTATAAATAGGCTTCCAACCAATTTCTGTTTCAATTTTCTTTGGATCAATTGCATAACGAAAGTCATGCCCCGGCCTATCTTTTACAAATTTGATTAAATCCCTATGAGGTTTACCTTTAGGATTTTTTTTATCCATTAAATCACAAATAAGATTAACGATTTCTAAATTTGTTTTTTCGTTGCGTGTTCCTATATTATAAGTTTCTCCAAATTTACCTTTCTTCATCACCATATTAATAGCCAAACAATGATCTTTAACATATAACCAATCACGAATATTCTCTCCAGTCCCGTAAACAGGTAGTGATTTTCCTCTCAGACAATTTAAAATCATAAGTGGAATTAATTTTTCAGGAAAGTGATATGGCCCGTAATTATTGGAACAATTCGTAGTAATGACAGGCATATGGTAAGTATGAAAATAAGACCTTACCAAATGATCAGAACCCGCTTTTGATGCTGAATATGGTGAATTCGGTGCATATGGAGTTAATTCTGTGAACGCTCCATCTTTTCCTAATGTACCAAACACTTCATCAGTTGATACATGCAAAAAAACTTTTAATGAATTCATTTCAAAAAGTTTTTTTCCTAACTCCAACATATAAAATGTACCAAGAACATTTGTTTTCACAAACTCTTCTGGTCCTAGAATTGATCGATCAACATGGGATTCAGCAGCAAAGTGAGCAATTTCATTTATCTCGATTTGGTTTGCCAAATTAAGAACTTTTTCTTTCTCAGTGATATCTAATTTAATGAATTGGAATCTACTATCAGTTAACCATCGTTCAAGATTTTTTAGATTACCAGCATACGTAAGTTTGTCTACAACGGTAACTTTTACATCCTCACTTGATTCAAGCAAAGTATGAACGAAATTTGAACCTATAAATCCGGCTCCGCCAGTTACTAAAATGTTTCTTTGTTTTGACATATACGTGAAAATTCTACCTGAGTTAGATCAATTTTATTTAAAAAGGACTTTTGAAATCTTTAAAGGATGGTAACACTTTATCCTTCTCAGATAAAATACATTCATGGTAAGGAACACCCCAGTTTATATTTAAAGTTGGGTCATTAAAAATGACTCCACCTTCACTCTCCTTTGAGTATTCATTTGTGACTTTGTATAAAAATTCGGTGTTGTCTTCTAAAGTAATAAAACCGTGTAAAAAACCAGAAGGAACCCAAAAAATTTCGTGATTTTTTTCCGTCAATTTTACAGTGATATGATCACCGTAAGTTGGTGAATCCTTTCGAATATCAACAATGACATCCAAAACTGAACCTCGGACAACTCTTACCAATTTTCCTTGGTCGTGAGGAGGAGCTTGGTAGTGTAATCCTCTCAAAACATTTTTGCCAGACTTAGAATGATTGTCTTGCGAAAAGATTTTTGGAATTCCCAATTTTTCATATTCAGATGATTTAAATGATTCGAAAAAGAATCCTCTATCATCACCATGAACCTTCGGAAATACCAAGACTGGACCTTTGATAGGAAAAACTTGTGTTTGCATTCTTTAATTTGCCACCAACTTCTTGTAATCATTTAAAAAATGAGTCCTACGCATAGAAAAAATCGATCGAAGAAAACGAATCACGAAACTGTTTTTATGAAAACCTGTTTTAGATTGTAATTGACGAAAGTTATGTTGGTTATTTCCTTAAATAGATCGCCATAGTCACAAACAAAATGCCAAATAAACCTAAAGTCAGTGTTTGTATTGCAACATATAACGGTGAGAAGTATATCTCCGAACAACTCAATTCAATTTTAAATCAACTTTCCACAGAGGATGAAATCATTATTTCAGACGACTCCTCTACGGATGCAACATGTGAGATTTTAAAAGAATATGCAAGTAAGGACAAACGTATCCAACTTTTCCTGGACCAGAAATTCAAAGATCCAATACAAAATTTTCAAAATGCATTGTACAGAGTTTCAGGTGAATTTATTTTTTTGTCTGACCAAGATGATGTTTGGATGGAAAATAAAGTTTCAACAGTGAGTCAAAAACTGGAAAGTTTTGATTTAGTCATCCATGACTCAATTGTTACAGATGAAAAACTGAACCAAATGTACCCTTCATTTTTCCTATACTTTGGATCCAAACAAGGTATTTTCAAAAACGTGTTGAGAAGTTCTTATTATGGATCCTGTATGGCTTTCCGAAAATCCTTATTGGACAAAGCCTTACCATTTCCCAAAACTAAGGAAATTGGTCATGATCTATGGCTTGGTTTAGTCGCGGAATTAACAGGTAAAGTTTTGTTTATGAAAGAACCTTACTTACTTTACAGAAGGCACGCAGAAACATTTACCATGCGCGGATTAGGTGGTAAAAAAAGGTCAATTTACAAAATGGCAGTTGGACGAATTATTATGTTTTATGAAATACTAAAGTTTTTAGCAAAATATAGATTTGGAACTTCAAAAAAGACACAATAGATTGATACTTTATGCCTTGAGCGAAGGTCTAATTTTATCCTCAAATAATCCTAAAGCAGAAGCAATCGTTTCATGCATATCAAAGTATTTATAATCACCTAACCTACCACTGATATAGACATTTTTCAGACTTTGTGCTTCTTCGCGGTATTTTTTTACTAAATTCGAATTCTTTTCATCATTGATTGGATAATAAGGATTGGTTCCATTATCTAAAGATGAGAATTCCTTAATTGTTAAAGTTTTTTGTCCATAAGTTCTTTCTGGATGTAAATGCCTAGGTTCATGAATCCTTGTAAAGGGAACAGACTCTTCAGCGAAATTCATCACGGACGTACCTAAATAATCATCATATGGATGAACCTCAGATTCAAACCGAAGTGTACGATACTCAAGTTTCCCAAATTTATAATCAAAAAATTGGTCCAATGGTCCACTATAAACCAGGATTACATCTTTTGAGATTTTATCTTTGATATCAAAATAATTCGTATTTAATTGTGTAGTGATGAGTGGATTAGATAACATACGTTCAAATATTTTTCCATATCCATCCCGAGGGATACCTTGCCAACGACTGTAATAATAACTTTCATTATAGTTTTTTCGTATCGGTAGTCGATTTAAGATAAATTCGGGTAAATCCTTTGGATCTTTATTCCATTGTTTTTTTGTATATCCACGAATAAAAGCTTCGTATAATGGTCTACCAATCAAAGAGATTGCCTTCTCCTCAAAATTCTTTGGAGGTGATGCGATTTTATCTTTTGCTTTTTCTTTTGCTAGGAAATCATCCACTTCAAATGGCTTTAAATTTACATTATAAAATTGATTGATCGTCTCCAAATTAATCGGCATTTGGTAAACTTTATTTTTATACGTAGTTAAAACCTGGTGAAAGTAATTATTGAATTCTGTAAATTTATGAATGTAGTTCCATACTTTTTCATTTGAAGTATGGAAGATATGAGTTCCATAAGTATGAAATTCGATACCTGTCTCTGGATCAATCTCTGAGAAACAATTTCCGCCAATGTGATTTCTCTTTTCTATGACTAGGACTTTCCTCTCTAGCTCAGAAGCCACACGTTCTGCGATTACAGAACCAAAAAAACCTGAGCCAACAACAACTACCGAATACTGAGAATAATCCATAGAATTAATAAATTTATTGTAAGGGATACATCAAGAGATTTTTATTTTCAAGAATAGAAAAATGGACACTTCAAAAATTATATTGATTAAAAATGACTTTTTTTATGACAATGAAAAGGTAAGTTATTAAAACAATGTTGAATTACGCTAAAAAAAGCAATTTGATCATTTGCAAAGAACACCTGTTAAAGTTTTTATTTTTCTTTGTAAATACAAACATTTTCAAAAAAATATTCTTAGACAAAATACCCGAAATATACAATTCAATATCGATTACGAACAAAACAACAAACCGTCTGGTTTTGTTCTCTACATACAACTCTGATGGAAAAATTAAAGAAAGTTTACTTTTTTATTTAACTCAATTAAAAGAACTAAAAGCAGATATTGTACTGATTGACACATCTCCCTATAGTCTACCAGAGGAAATAGAAAAGATAAGACCTTTCTTAAGGCATTATATCTGGCGAGAAAATTTAGGATACGATTTTGGATCCTGGAAAGTTGGATTTTCAGAAATCCATGACTGGAAGGAATACAATCAAATCATCATCACTAATGATAGTATCTTTGGCCCTATCCATCCCCTCGCTCCAATTTTTGAAAAATTCAATTCACAAGAAATCGATATTTGGGGTTTAACGGATTCTTACGAACTCTCATATCACTTAATGAGTTATTTTCTAGTGTTTCAAAACAAAATCATACAATCAAAGGAATTTGAAAACTTTTGGAATTCGATGGTGTATTTTCCAACTACTTGGAAAAAATTTTTGATTTTATCTTATGAAGTTGGAGGCACTAAATATTGGAAAAAATTCAATTTTAAGACCAATGCCTATATTAAATTTCAAAATTTGACACATCCTATTTTCAAAAACTATTACAACAACCCTACCCATGTATTTTGGGACAAAATCATTGCCGAAAATTCATTTCCTTTTTTGAAAAAAGATCTAACCAGAAGGCTAATTTCAACCAATGAGTTTGAAAGAGTCAAAGATGTATTAGGAAAATACAATCCTGCTGTTTTGAGATTAATTGAAAAAGAATATTCTATTATCTAGAACGAAATTTTAATAACAGCTGTAATATTCTTTTAATTAAGCCAGGCATTCTCTCGAATAATATCCTTTTAACCATATATTGAAACGTTACATTCCCGAGGATAAAATCATAAGCTACTTTTTGTTCTAATGACCAGGATTGACTAGAAACTCCAGAATTATCATTAATCGATATAGGCATATTGACAAATTGAAAATATTTTTCATCAATCGACCTAAGAAAAATATAATCAGAAATAATCAGTTTTTTTGTCTCAAGATAAGGTCCACGAAGTTTATGCAAGGAAGTTCGATAGACCAAAGATTGGTGTAAAATATAACCCTTTGCTAAATTTGCATGCCCTTTCACAAGAACGTTTGGATTTTCTTTTAGATTACAAAGAAACCAATCTCCATATAAAACTTGTATCTCATTCGAAATCGGTTCTCTAAACAGCTGAGTGATTGTATTTTCATTTGCCAACCGATCGCCAGCATTTAAAATACAAAGCCACTCTCCAGTTGCAAGCGACACACCTTTGTTTATTGCATTATAAATTCCGGAATCCTTTTCACTGATCCAAGTTTCAATTTTAGACCCATAGGATTGAATGAGCTCAACACTACCATCTGTCGATCCGCCATCAATCACAATATATTCAATGTTAGAATACGATTGTTTGATCACACTTTCTATTGTATGTTTTAAAAATGAATGATTGTTTAAAACAATCGTAATTATGGATAATTTTGGATTTGGTTGAGCCATAGAAATTGATTTCTTAATTTTTTAGAATATGTTTTAAATAGAAAAAGAAGTGTCTGCGAATTTATCCCAACTCAAAACTTTCACCATACTTTATTGTTTGCACCACTATCATTGATATTGGCAAAATAAAGATGGGTAAAAATTCAGTAAAAATCCGGTATTCATATATATTCGCAGTATAAAGGAAGATCAATAGAATCACGATTCCAATAGGTAAAGTTTTGCGAATTCGCAATGGTAACATTGATACATTTTGTTTCATAAAAAGTGGAATTAAAAAAAGGAAAGGAAAAATCAAAAAAGAAAATCGATAATATGGTTCAAAAAAAATTGGATTCTTTATTTCATATGGCATTGATAGAAAAAATTCAATATTTGACCAGTACTGATCTTGGTAAACTTCACCGCCTTTCATCGAAAACATAAACTTTAAAATTAACTTAATTGATACCCAAATCAATAACAATAAACCAATTCTTTTTAGTAATTTATAAGTTCCCAATGATTGGAAGTAAACCAAAAAGTAAATGAATACAAATATGAGTGATGTCTCTCTATTGAATGTTGCAAAAGAAAAAAAGAGAGCGAATGGCAAAAATCTTCCTTTCTGCAAAAAATACAAAAAAATCACATTTGCAAGGAGCGCATAGGTATCATATAAAAAATAAAGTGGCATATACCTTGGCAAAAATGCAAACCAAGGAATTGTTAAAATAAGTAATCCAGTGGCAATTATACCAAACTGTTTTCCTTTGTTACAAACTCCAACCTTGTAAAAAATCTCAAATACAAGAAAAAATGCAACTAACTCCAAAAGATACACTGCCTCTTCTGGAGTGAAATGAAACACAATAGTTAGTGATTTTGCAACCCAACTAGTGAAAGCCCTTGATACAAATGGTTGAGAAAAATTTTGGTTAACAAAATTCTCATGTCCTATGAAATTAAAATTGAGTTGATGATGGAATCCCGTAAATAGAATGGAAATAGCCAAAAAAATTAGGTATCTCGGAAAACCTAATATGCATATATATTTAATAGCAAATCTAGATTCCAGATTCTATCTCCTTAATTGAAATCATTTCCAAAAATTTCATTTTATCTTATTTTCCAAACTTTTTATCATCTTATCATGATCAGACCATGTGAGACTGTCGTAATTAATTTTCGCATAGTTATAAAAAATATCCGATCGTTCCACTAAGAATTTGATCAATTTGATATTTAGCTTTTCCTTTGAAAAAAGATGAAATGATTGATTTATAGAATAGGAATGGTAATTGTATTTTCTTGCAATATAGGAAAATGTTTTTTGATTGTAAAAAGATATATGTTGTCCAGTTAAGAAAGAAAAATACCACCAATTCTGCGGTGGTATTTTCTCTCCATATGATTCAGTCGAAAATATATAAAATCTTGGGCTCTGCTCAATTAAAATATTTTGAAAGTGAGTATCTGGCTCAAGCAAATGTTCAAGAACTTCAAAACTGATTAAACATTCAAAAGAATTTTCGAGACTTCCGTCAAATCCCTTTGAAAAAAGATTTTTTGAATATGGGTCTGTCCAATAAGCATCTAATCCAAAATCTCTTAACATCCGGACTAACAATCCATAACCACCTCCAAAATCTAAAATCTTTCCTTTAAATCGAGTAAATATTCTTCCCAAAAGTCCTTTAAAAAAAATCCGAAGGAAAATCAATAAAAACTTATTGAGCCGAAGATTTGAGTTCAAAGCAGATAATAATACTAAAACTTTTCTGGAAAGATCTAAATTTCTTGATACAATCCCAGTATCAGTGATTGAAATAGATTCTTGGTATGCTTCATCTAACCATGTAACTCGATCCAATTGGAGAAAATCACAACGATTGCAATGGTATAGAGAAGATGAATATTTACCAAGATATATCATATCTGAGTAGACTATTTGACAATTACTAGAGCAAATACGACATTTCATTCTACTTAAATTATTCTCCCTTGTTGCACTTTGTTAAAATCATCAAATAGTATTTAACTTTCAAAAAGGTAACAATCAAATTAAAAACAAACTGATATATTTTATTTGGATAGTAGTTAACTTCTACAAATATATGGTATAAAAATTTAAGTTTTCTTTTCTTGGGATGAATAAGAGGAAAAGCTATTGATTCAGAGCTTAAATTTGCAAATTGAGAATTTTCATCAACTGTATGTGTCCCATCACTTCGAAAACCAATGTTTGAAATTAAATTGACATTAGGCATTATAGAAATTCGATTTTCTTTCCAGTTATGGAAAGTCCATTGATGATCCCAAGTATCTACTTTTCCTGATGAAGAGCCATTGATCCAATTGTACCATTTCAAAACTTGACGCTTAAAGAAAAATTTTTTACTTAAAACGGAATATAATTCATCATGTGGAATTCCAGTTGAACGGTAACCATCCCATGCTCTTCTCCAACTTGCCCAACCCCAAATATGAAAATATGTTGAGTAAAAATAAGAGTCTTTCAAATGAATTTTATTTCTAAAAAAATTATCACCAGAAATCATTCCAATCTGATCATCATCTTTATACTTTCTTAGTAATTCCTCACAAAATGGGAAAAAACTCAAATCAGGAAAACAATCATCTTCCAAAATGATCCCAGATTCTTCCTGGGAAAAAAACCATGTAATGGCGGAGCTAACCCCTTCTCGGCACCCATGATTTCTATCAGAAAATCTTACTTCATAAGGTATCGATGTAGGAATAAGTGAAGTTAGGTTTCTGACTTGTTTTACCTTATCTTGTTCCCCAGGTTTTTCAATTCTCGCACCATCTACTGCAAAATAAATTTTCGAGGGATTTGCTTCAATCATCCTCTTTAATGTTTTTTCTGCTAAATCTGGACGATTAAACGCAATCAATAAAACAGGAACACTCATTCAGAACGTAATCCTTTTAATATTTGTTTCACTGCTAAATCAATTCGGATAGAATCGATAGGGATAAGGGAACCATTCCGAAATGAATCATACACAATCTTTGGATGTTTACCGATGGCCATTTCAATGATAGGAGGAAAAAATACAGTTAGATTTTTATATTGTTTTGGATATGGTACAAATCGAAATGCATGATTGCCATTGGAAAAACAATACACTTTCGGCACTCCAGTTCCCATTGCCATATGCAAACCACTAGAATCCATGGTTAAGACAATTTTAGAATTTCCAATGGTATTGATTGTTTCAGAGAGAGTCAGTCTGCCGCATAAGTTTATCACTCTTTCTGAAATTTCACTTAATTCCTCAGCGATTCCGAATTCCGCCGGCCCGCCAAGTAAATTCACTCGATAGTGACTCTGATTATTGATTGATTTCAGAATATGGCCTAGGTTCTCTCTTGAAAATTGACGAGTCTTGGAGCTGGATCCAATAAAAAATGAAATTTCATTTTCTTTTTGTTTTTTTCGTTCAAATGGAAGAGAAAATTTCACGTTAGCAAAAACAGAATCTAATTCTCTGAAAAAAAACAAGTTTCTATCGAACTCAAATTCTATCTCTTTTTCCGATCTAATGATATGTGAATAGGATTGATCATTTTTTAATTTCAGCTCCCGAATATGGTTTAGATCATCACCAAATGGTGAGTATTTGAATTTTGCCTTCAAAGGTAAAAGTAAAAAATCTATCAGTAGATTACGTGAATAAGTAGGTTGAACAATTGTATGAAAGCGAAATGTATTCAGTAAAAAAAGAATCCCGTATCGATAAAGCACATTGTTTTGCAAGGTGTTTAAATTTACCCAAATGACCTTATCAATTGTAGAATGATCATATGTTTCAAAAATATTTTTCCATGCAACATTTCCGACAAAAACTATTTTTCGATTTTGATTGAATTCAGAACCCTTAAAATCTTTTAAAAAATTTCTAAAAAGAATGTAATCACCGATATTATCAATTTTACATAATAAAGTTACTTCTTCTTTAAAAAAGGAAAAAATCCGAAACAAATTAGCTAAATAAATAAGAATACTTTTAATCATTGGAATGATAAACACTTACTTGTTTTCTGATCATGTTACCTAAATTTAAAAATCTTATAAAGAGTATACTTCCCATTTGAAGGAACAAAAGCGGATGTAAACTTTTGAAAAATACCAAGAACAAGGTATTTGCACAAAATTGTGAAATCAAAGTAGCATAGGCTGCACCAAGAATTCCGTATTCAGGGATCCATAAATAATTTAAGATGATATTTACCAATAGTCCAAACAAACTTTTTAATATCGTCAATTTTTGCAGGTTCTCTAATATATAATAATTACTACCGGCAACACCTAAAAATACGAATAATGATGCCCAAATGTGTATCTTCAATACAGAGGATGAATTCAAATAATCATACCCATAAATTTTTAAAATCACAAAGTCTGCTGCAAATTGAGTAATACATGCTCCTAACAACGCCATCCAGAAAACAATACTATGCAAAATGGCAAACCGTTTCTTATACTGGATTGATAACTCTTTTTTCAAGGAAATCAAATGTGGAAAGAATGAAGAAGAAATTCCAATTGGAATAAAATACCAAAATTCACTAAGTCGGACACCTACACTATAAATGCCCAATTGTTCATCACCTAACATGGAACCTATCATAATTTGGTCTACTTTCATATAAACAATTATCGCAAAACCAGACAATAAAATTGGGAAGGATTCTCTTAGAATCGATTTGACTCTATCCAATTTGGGACGAACATTCAAAAATGAGGAATGCTTGAGTCGATAATATAAAAACAAAGAAAAATTTGAAATAATGCCCTCTGTTGCAAACGAAATAAAAATCCAACTAAAACTATAGTTAAAATATATCAATATAACTCTAATCAATGAAAAAGTAAAATATATTAGATTATCAATGATGACAACTTTTTTAATCTCTAAGTTCGACTCATAAACATACCTAACGATTGAAAAAGAACGGAATAATAAAGGAATCCCAAGAATCAGTAATAACTGAAATAAATCCGACTCATTTCGCAAAATTATCAGAAATAGAAAGGATAGTAAAAAAGATAATAAACCAAAAATAGAATGAAACCAAAAAGAAGCAGACAAAATCTCATTTTTTTGATCTGGTTCTGAAACTATTAATTTTACCAATATTCCTTCAGAACCAAAGGAAACAAAAATTCCAAATAAAACAATGATCGAATTTACATAATTATATTTCCCAAACCATTCTGGACCAAGGTACCTTACAATCATTACACTGATTGCAAAACCAACTATTAGCTTAAATACCTTGTCAAAAAAGAACCAAACTAAATTAAAAAAAATAGATTTCAATGGATTAACTTCGTATAAGCCTTTAAGAATACTTTTAATAAGTATAAAATGAATAAAGCTGGCAACATCGGACCCAATACCGTGGGCTGAAATACGCCATAGATAAAAATAAATAACAATCCATAAAATATGGCAAAATCAATTGGATCTTTACTTTTTAATGAAACGGAATAAAATGATAAAAAGAATCCAAATAAGATTCCAAATAAAGAAACTGCAATCAATCCGCCATCTCGGTACATCGCGAAAAAAATTGATCCATATGCATTAAATAAAAGGGGTTTATGATATTCATCATATCCAATTAGAAAGTTTTGGTGCAAATATCCTCCTACAAGATCAGCTTGGGATATTAAACTATACCCAAATTTATTGACTAATGGAATAAAATATCGTTCCACACCACCAAAAGTAGATAAACCATAAGTGTATTCATGAAGAATCGAATTTGGGTTTTTCAGCTCTGTATCAAATATGACAAATGATTCCGTATGGTAAGTTACAAAATAAGTTTTGAAAACATCTATTAAACTTAGCTTATCTCTATCGCTTGTGATCTTATATAAAACTAAAATTAAAAAAAACAAAAACAAGAATGAAATAATTACAATTTTCTTCATCTCATTAACTTTCTTTCTTTCTCGATAAAACAAAAAAAACAGAAAAAGCGAAAATATCAAATAGTGGTATCCAAATCTACCGTACATCATCAGCGCATCCAAGATAATCAATAAGGCTCCAAGGACCAACAAACCTTTTTTCTTACAAAATGCGAAATAAGAAAATCCAGCAAAAAAAATCACAAATTGTAACGGGCCTATTACAAACGCATGTATCTTTGCTAATTGGATTGAATTATAAAATAAAGTAGATGTCCCGGTGATCAATCCAAAAACATCACTTCTGTAATAGGAAGGCGTCATTACAAAACTAATTAAATAAATTGCACGAAGGGAAAACATGAGTTGAATCGGTATCAAAACTATTAATGCTAATCTAAATAAAATGTCATAAAAATACAAATTAATAGTGAGATACGATTTCTTTAAACGTATAGATGGTAATAGTTTTTCAACCATAAGAAAGCTAATCACAATAAATGTAAAAAATAAAAAATAAACCAATTGAGTTTCATTTGATATTAAAAACAAACCAGAGAGTGAAAAATACGTGATAACATTTAGAATTCCCCACCAGGCCAATATAATAACAAGACCTATCCCTTGTTTACTAAAATAAGAAACAAGTAGAATCATAATGATATAAAAGGATAGAGTTACTAACATCTTTTTCTGATTCTCATTTCTTAGGAAGGAAATTCCCTATAATGAGGAAGGGTATGGCTGGTAAAAAAAATCTAAAATCGCCAAAGAAAAAACAATAAAACACTAAAAAATATATTGGAACAACATATAAAGGAATACGTCTGATTCCAAAATATACTACTTTGAGCAAAAATAATAAAACCAAGACTAGATTCAGAAAGAATGCAAAATCTGAAAGTATTAACAATTGATTCTCTCTATTATAAGTTACAATTCCAGTATAAATCAGATTATTCGCCATTGTTGCTCTCGTATAATCGTCAACATTCGACTTCAATGAATAAAGATTTATTTTGTCATTCAGATGATAACATTTCTCTAAAATAGAATCATTTTTTAACTTAATTCTAATTGATTGAAACTCTTCTAATGTGAGATAACGAGGAAGTTGGCTATAAACATTCGTTCCAATCCCAACCGACCAAATCCAAGGTGATGGCATACCAAAGAGTAAGTATGATATTTTTTTAGAAACAAGTAAAGGAATGTCTTGGTAAGATGTGGCCCAAAATTGAAAGACATTCTTCTTTAAATCATCTGTTGGAAATTTTGAAATATTCTTCAAACCTTCTTCATCATAGTGACCAGTTGCATACTGATTGTTTCCGATAAATAAATTAGTTGCTCCGTTATTGGAAACCAGACCTAGTTTTCCGGTTTGTTGGTAATTAAATACCATCCAAGGCAAATGAAACATCAAAATAATCGTGTAAGAGATAACTAAAAAATACCTCCGTTGATTCGAAGGAAAATGGACGAAACAAAAGACAATTGGAATGAAAATTGAAATTGGTTTTACAAAAATGGATATCGCCAAAGCAACAGAGAATAATTTAAGTTTATTTAATATTAGTAGATAGAAACTAAGTAATAATAAGAAAATAAATACTGTTTCACTCCAAAACAATGAATTAAAGAATATAAATTCTGGATAAGTGATGAAAAGAATTACGGCCAATATTCTTTTAAGTCTATTGAAGATGTAGTGATTTATTATTTTATAACCAATTACAACTGACAAAGAAGACAAAAGCACATTCAATAGTTTGAAATAGAATAATTTCGTAATTCCCAATTTCATCAAAAGAGCAAGGATAGCGGAATATCCAACAGGCCAATAAAAATCCACTTTACCATCATTTGCTAAAAAATAAGCATTCGAATAATAAGCGTAGCCATCCATGGTAGGATAAGAATCAATATTTAAAACCCATACCAGTCGTATCAGAAAAGAAATGAGAAAGATTAACAATTCAAAACGATACTGAATTAAGTGACTGAATACTAACCTTAACTTTTCGAATATACGATTCAATTATCTAGCACCAAATCCTGTTAATATCGTTTTTATTGTTTTGAACGTAATCAGTAGATCTAACCAAAATGAAAAATTTTTAATGTAATAAAAATCGTATTCAAGTTTTACATTCATTCCTTCTACTTCGGCAGCATAACCTTGTTCGACTTGTGCCCAACCACTAATTCCAGGTCTAACGACATGGCGATATGCAAAAAAAGGAACATCCTTCTCATACCATTGAGATAATTCAAAAGATTCTGGTCTTGGACCAATAAACGACATTTGACCAATCAAAATGTTAAACAATTGAGGCAATTCATCAATGCGAAATTTACGGATAATTTTACCGATCCGAGTAATCCGTGGGTCATCATTTGGATTGGTAAATCGACCACCTTCCTTATTGGTATACATACTTCTAAATTTAAGCATAGGAAATACTTTTCCACGAAATCCCATTCTCGGTTGGATGAATAATGCAGGGCCTTTGGATTCTAATTTAATGAGGATAGCAATGATGATAAAAAATGGCAAAAAAATTGGAATGAGGAATAAAGCGGAAAGAAAATCAATCCAACGTTTGATCGATTCATAAATTTCCGATGGTAAAAGAGAACCAAAAACATTTTCAGAAAGGTGTTTGATCTTCACTCTTCCCGTGACAAACTCTCTTATTTTTTTCTCTGAATAGACTGGAATTCTTGCAAGTGTACATTGTGCTAAAAATTTTTCCCATTCTGGTGTTAACATTGGACTATCAAAATCAGCAACAATTGCATTGTAACGTTGTCCTTCTAAATCAGGAGATTTTAATATGGAAAAAAGTGCACCATGTGATTTTACCAAATCAAAGCTGGATGAAGATGGCAAAATCGCATAACGTATTAATCGATACCGTCTACCTAGAAAAAATCCAGCAAAACACCAAAGTAAAGTAACGATAAAACTTATAACAAATATTTGTAAGGAATAAGAAGCACGAAAAATCAAAATAAATAAAATGGGAATTGCAAAACAAATAATGGTTACAGGAAATATGTATGATACAGATTCTGATGCTGGTAATCGAAAAAGTTTCCTTAAACTAAAAGTTGCGATTAAAAATGAAATGATACTTGCTGATAATGATGTAATTAAATTGGGATCGTTTGCCTTCCAAAATTGAATCCCCCAAATAGGGAAGGCGGAAGAAATGATGAGTACCATTCCTCCCGATATAAACTGAAATAGAAAATTCAACAAAATACGTTCAAACCATCTTGAATGACGGCGAGTCATTTCAGTCATTTAAGACAATACCTTCCCTTTAACTAATGAATTGATTATTTTTTCAGCAGTTGTCTCTATGGAAAATGTTGTCTCCAAAAGTTTTTTGGAATTTTTTCCCATTGAATTACGATAGTTCTTATCAAGTAAGGCTAAAGCATTTTGATACAAGGTTTCGTGATCCCCTGCATTGGAAACAAATCCTGCATTTCCCTCTTCAATCACCGTTTTTAAATCATTTCCCCTATTCACTGCTCCAAGAATCGGAACTCCGACTTGCATATATCCAAGAATTTTTCCAGGAAAGTTATGTGTTTTATGGTCTGGATGTAGAGTAAAAAGTCCTATATCAATTTGAGTCAATATAGAGGTAAATACCTCTTGCGAAACAGATTCTAACAATATACAATTAGATAAATTCTTGCTCTTAATCGTGTCTTGGACTAATTGAAATTCATCCCCTGCTCCAAGGAATAAAAACTGTACTTTCGGGAAGGTTAACATTCGTTCGGCAAGAATCAAAAGATTTTTCATATCCTGGGCATGACCAATGTTTCCACCATAAAAGAAAATGATATGATCGCCCAGGTTGAATTTCTTTCTAATATCGATAGGAACCATTTTTTTGCTATCTACTAAAGGTGAGGCCCAATTGTATAATAGCTGAGTATTGCGTATATGTTGATTTGTTTCTGAAAACCATTTCAAATTGGCGGGTGATTGAATACCAATTACATCAGCAGTTGCATATAGCTTTCTTTCGTAAAAACGAAATAAATAAGCAAGGATTGAGTGTTCGCCAATCATTCCATTGTCTATGACCCATTGAGGAAAAAAATCCCGGAGAATTAAGTAAGCCGGAGATTTCCAAATTTTCTTTAAATATTGTACTAACCCTGACCAAAAAATAGTGGGAGAATAAAATACAATGAAATCATGAGGATTTGAGTTTAACCAAACGGATAGAGCTTTTTGAGCGCGAAATGATAATAACATTTCATTGATGAGTCGGATTGGTTTTGAAACGTTTTTAATTCTGCCTGATCGGAAACGAAGAATTTTAATTCCGTCTAAATCATCTAATGTATAAGATTCTTTTGAGTCTTGATCCGGAGTCACCACTGTGACAACATGACCAGAATGTAAAAACTCTAATGCAAGTTCATGCATCATTTTACCAGCTACCTTAATGCTCTTTGGTAAATAGTCGTCTACGATGATGAGAACTTTCATTAACTTAAAAAATATATCAGTATCGTTTCCAAACGATTCTGTTCACATAATCGGTATAACTTAATATAATTCGAACAACCTTTGCAGAAACATTGGGCATGGAATAATCTCCTACCAATCTAGATTGATTTAGGAAATTGTTCCCTTCCGTTTCCAATAATGCAAGTGCTTGCAGGATCCGTTCTTTATTAAGTCCCACCATCATCACAGCCGCTTCTTCCATTCCTTCTGGTCTTTCATGTGCTTCTCTGATGTTTAAAGCTGAAAATTTTAAAATGGACGATTCCTCTGTAATGGTTCCACTATCTGAAAGTACTGCTTTCGACTCAATTTGAAGTTTGTTATAATCCATAAAACCTAATGGCTTTAATAACATAATATTTTTATGGAATTGAATCATATATTGATCTATTTTTTTCTGTGTCCTAGGGTGAGTTGATACCACCACAGGGAGATTATATCTCTCCGCAATTGTATTAAGCGTATCTACTAACGAACGGAAGTTTCGTTCAGAGTCTATATTTTCCTCTCTGTGAGCCGAAACCAAAAAGTACTCATTACTTTTTAAATTTAGTTGTTCTAAAATTTTTGAAGACTGGATTCTATTTTTATAATGATTTAGAACTTCATACATAGGACTTCCAGTTTTGATGATTTGGTCAGGAGGTAAACCTTCGCGTAATAAATATTCCCGAGCAATGGAACTGTAAGTTAAGTTGATATCGGATGTATGATCTACAATACGGCGGTTAATTTCTTCAGGAACTCGTAAATCAAAACACCTGTTCCCTGCTTCCATATGGAAAATTGGAATTTTCCGTCGCTTTGCAGGAATCACCGCTAAACAGCTATTTGTATCACCTAACACAAGGAGTGCATCAGGAATCTCTTTAGACAACAATTTATCAAAACCAATAATGATTTTTCCAATTGTCTCGGCTCCAGTTCCCCCTGCTGCCTCTAAAAAGTAATCAGGTTTTCTGATTCCCAAATCCTGGAAAAAAATCTCGTTAAGTTCAAAATCGTAGTTTTGACCGGTATGAATGATTTTATGATCACATGCTTCATCAAGCGCAATCATGACTCGCGAAAGTCGAATGATTTCTGGTCTTGTTCCAATTACAGTAAATACTTTTAACTTTTTCATTTTGTAATTTCAGCCGCAATAGTATCAGGTAACTCTCGATTAAAAACTTCATTTGCCCAAAGCATAACTATCAAATCATTTTCACCAATATTTGTAATATCATGAGTCCAACCAGGAATCGTATCAACTATCGTTGGATTCTCATCAGTTACAACTAACTCATAATATTCCTTTGTGATTAAATGTTGGAACCGAAACAGTGCCTTGCCCCTTATAATCAAAAACTTTTCAGTTTTGGTATGATGATAATGTCTTCCCCGTGTAACTCCAGGTAGTGCGGAAAAAAATGAAAATTGCCCTGCTTCCTTTGTTTTTAACATCTCAACAAAGGAACCTCTCGGATCTTCATATTTTGGTAGCGTATAATTGCAGGAAGTAATTGGTAAGAAACTAATGTATGTAGAATAGATTGCTCGAATGAAACCCTGGCCTACATTTTCAATCAATAGTTTTTCCCTGTTGTCTCTAAAACCTGTAATTAAATCTGCTAATTCTCCAAGCGTAATTGTATAAACCGGTGTTACATCAATATATCCGGATAAATTCTTTCCATCCAGTGTCTCCAAAAAACTAGAAACCAAATCATCAATATAACAAAGATTTAATTCTTTTTCTCTGTCATTCACAACAATTGGCAAAGACCTTGCTATATTGTGACAGAAAGTTGCCACAACAGAATTATAATTTGGTTTAGAAAACTTACCGAATACGTTTGGTAACCTGTAAATAAAAGTCAAAGCTCCTGTTTTTTTACCAAAGTCTAGGATACAATCTTCAGCTTGTTTTTTTGAAATTCCATAGGAGTTTGTTAGCAGTGCTTGGATTGAAGAGGAAAAAACAATCGGAGTTTTTTTATTTAAACTCTCCAAATGTGTAACAATCTTTTTAGTTAAATCTGAGTTTCCAATAAAAAATTCACTTTCCGATAATGGTCTATTCACGCCTGCTAAGTGAAAGATAAAGTCAGCTGTTTTTAAAAAATGAAAAAGTTCACTTTCAGTAGTATTCTTAGTGTGTAAAAACAGTTCATGATTTTTGTTTTGAGAAATATGGATTCGTAGGTTTGTTGCAATAAATCCATCAGCTCCTGTTATGAGTATTTTCATTTAAATGACTGATCCTAGGGAAATATAACCAATTATTATTTCTAAAACAAAAAACATGGTTAATTAATCCCAAGTTTCTGCATCTTTCCCATCCAAAATATCTCGAATAAAAGAAAGTTTTAAAAGGAGAGATTTCATTTCTTCCAAATTGAGTCTTTTGGTATTATGAGAATTATAATCTTCTGTGATAGAAATTTTCCCTTCCCCTTGCTCTACAAATTTGTCGTAGTTCAAATCCCTTAAATCAGGTGGAATTCGGAAATAATCACCTCTATCTTCTGCAGATGTAATTTCTTCTCTACTTAATAGAGTTTCATACAATTTTTCACCGTGTCTAGTACCAATTGTTTTGATTGGATGGTCCATTTTGTTAAAAAGATCAAGAATTGCTTTCGCAAGAATCTCTATCGTCGCTGCAGGAGATTTTTGAACAAATATATCTCCATTGTTTCCATTTTCAAAGGCATACAACACAAGCTCTACGGCATCGTCCAATGTCATCATAAAACGCGTCATATTCGGGTCGGTAATTGTAAAGGCTTGTTTTTTTAGGAGTTGGTCGACAAAAAGTGGAATTACAGAACCCCTTGATGCCATTACATTTCCATACCTGGTTCCACAAACAATCATACGTGATTCGTCAAAATTTCTAGTTTTTGCTACCATAACTTTTTCCATCATGGCTTTCGAAATTCCCATTGCATTGATGGGGTAAACTGCCTTATCTGTGCTCAAACAAATTACTTTTTTAATACCAAGATCATATGCAACCTGCAAAACATTTTCTGTTCCCATCACATTAGTTTTAAATGCTTCCATAGGAAAAAATTCACAAGAAGGAACCTGCTTTAATGCCGCAGCATGAAAAATGTAATCAACACCTGAAAATGCACCTGTTAAAGAAGAAGCATCCCTCACATCTCCCAAAAAAAACTTAATCTTTGGATTGTTATATTTTTTTCTGAGATCATCTTGTTTTTTTTCATCTCGACTAAAGATTCTTATCTCTTTGATCTCTGAACTTAAGAAACGATTCAGAACAGCTTTCCCAAAAGAACCAGTCCCACCCGTAATGAGTAATGTTTTATTATTAAACATATTTATTTTTTCCAGCGTTTAATTTCATTTTTTTATAATAACGTATTTGCTACAATATGATCTCTTTCTTCTATCGTAGGGTAATTTATCATCACTGCTCGGTACTTCCCTTTAAAAACAAAGAAACTACCAACTCCAACACCAATATACTTAAATTTTTGCACGGCTTCTTCAATATCTTTTAGGCTGCCAACTCCTCCGACGATCGTCATGGGAATTGATAATTGATTGTAAATTTTTTCAAGGATAGGAAAATCCAAACCATCCATCATACCATCATGATCGATTGAGTTTATGACTATTTCTCCTGCACCTAAACTTTGAAGCTCAAGTGAAAAATCGACAGGGTCTAATTTGGAATTTTTTGTCCCGTTATGAGTCCAAATTTCATACTTAGAACTTAGCTTTTTTTTCTTTATATCAAGTACAGCAACAACACTTTGACTTCCTATTTCATCTGCTATATTTGAGATGATATTAGGATTCTCTACAACTATAGAACTTAAAGCCACCTTTTCTATACCGATAGAAACAACGGCCTTAGCTTGACTAACAGTCTTTACACCGCCACCATAGCACATAGGCATTCGACTTTCATTAGCAAGATTTTGTAAAAGTTTTAAATCAGGATCCTTTGCATATCGAGTTGCATCAATATCAATTACGATCAACTCATCAGCTTCTTTTTCATTAAAGATTTTGACAGCATTAATCGGATCACCTACATATTTTGGCTCCGAAAACTTCTGTGTTTTCACAAGACCACCATCTTTCACTAGCAAACAAGGAATTATTCTGGGTCTTAGCATTTATATCTCAGCAAAATTTTTTAAAAGTATTTGGCCAGAGTGATGACTCTTTTCTGGATGGAATTGCACACCATAGATATGATTCTTTTTGATAGCACTTGAAAAACTATTTCCATAGTCTGTTTTAGAAATTTCGTTTTGTTTATCGGTGCATTCAAAATAATAGGAATGTAAAAAATAAAACCGTGAATCCGAATCCAACCCGCGAAACAATTCTGAGCCTTCTTCATTTGGTTGTACGTCGTTCCATCCCATATGTGGCATGGGAATCTTTTTTTCTAACTTACGAAAATCAAATTTTTTAACAGAACCAGCGATCCAACCTAATCCAGGTTTGGTGCCTTCTTCACTTGAATTTGCCAAAATTTGCATACCAACGCAAATTCCTATTATGGGAGTTTTTTTTTGAAATACCAATTCCTCTATTTTACTTCGCATTCCAGAGGCATTTAAAAGGTCTACTGCATGATCAAAAGCACCGACACCTGGAAGGATTAGCTTAGTTGCATTTTCTAAATCAGCTATAGATTTTGCAATCCGAGTTTCAATATTAATCCTTTTGTAAACATTTTGAAATGAGAGTATATTCCCTAAACCATAATCAATAATTGTTAGCATAAATATGAGTAATCGCTAAAAAGCTCCACCCCTTCTACCTACGTTCAAAAATGTAATTATATTTTCCAAAAATTTAAGTTTGTTATGATCATTTTTATAATCCCAGTAAAACTTCAAATCCATCTTGTGGTAATGATCCAATTCATCCGCACTTATCCCAAGCTTTGTAGCAATGAATTCAAAATCTTGTTTGAGAAATTCTGGATCATACGAAGGTTTTTTTAAAACTTCAAGTGATTCCTCCCGCGTTGTTTGGCCCGTTAATATCAGACTTGAAAGCTGATTCCTTCTTACATCAAAATTGAAACGAGTAGGCAACCAATAACCTTCATAAAATCGCGTAAATCTGGACTCAAAATGTTTCTGCCCATATGATTTCCATCCGTATTCCTTCTCCAAAGTTTCAATTGCCAAGTTTTTGGAATAAGGCATAAAATTTAATGGTTTTAGAACTTTCATCCCTTTAATATACTTCTGATAGATTTTATGTCTATAGACCGAACTGAAAGGATAAGTCTTCATTGGGACTGTTCCAAATTTCTTGATGATATCTCGTATATGAACTAAATCAGTACCCCAATAATAATACTTATACGGCATAATGACACATTCAGTTGCGATATTGCCGCCATTGAGTATATATTTGATATTATATTTGTCTGAGAATTTATATAGCACAGCTCCAAAAGCATGATCCTGCGGAATATCTATATGAGGTACTCCTGACTTAAACCATGCTAATTGAAAATCTCTCATTTCATTCCAATTGATAACTTCTGTAAATAGATCTAAGTTTAACTTATCTACAAGTTTACTTATATTATTCACGGCCATTTCAGAATTCCATCCGCCATCAACATGAAACACAAGAGGCTTAAGACCATATTCTTTAACCATCGTGTGCAACATATAGGAACTATCAACTCCACCACTTAGCCCTAATATGCAATCAAAATCTTTATTCTTTGCAGACTTCTTGATTTGATCTACGTAACTCTCTAGAATTTTGTGTCCTTTCTCATTTGGAAACCAATTAGGTTTTACATTGTTCTGAAAATCCCAGTATACACTGGAGATTCCATTTTTATCAAATGTTACATCAGGAAGGGTTGAATCAATTACAGTTTTCGTACAGATTTGGTAACTCAAGTTCATTTATAATTAAATAAATAGATAAACTATTTCCTCTTATTTTTATTAAAGTCCTTTCCAATTTCTTCCAAAAACGAAAATGTATTTTCGGAGCATTTGTCCCATGTATAATTTAATGCTAATTGTTTTGCTTTCTTACCTATATTCAATCTTAACTTATCATTTCGAACAAGTTGTTCTAATGTTGAATAAATAGATGCAACAGAATACGGATCAAAATAAACACCAGCATCGCCCAATACTTCCGGCATTGGCCCCTGATTAGAGCATGCAATTGGTAACCCCATAAGCATCGACTCCATAAGGGTAATTGGCATGTTCTCCACTCCAGATGCAAAAATTACAAAGTCAAATCTAGACTGTATTTCAGGCAAATTTTCATGATTTTTTTTTCCGAGAATAAAAATAAATTCCGCATTGGGGTCATATTCTTTTGCTTTCTCTAAAACAAATTTACCAAAATCAGTTCTATCATCTCCAACTAAAGTAATTCTAATTTGGATTCCATCTTTTCGCAAACGGAAAATAGCATCTAATACCTGAAGGTGATTTTTATACTCCAAAATTGGAGAAATATAAATACAATCGATTACATTATTCCTTAGTGAATTCTTTAGTTTTAAATCTTTATTGAAACCTGGATCAATTCCATGTGGAATAATCCTTACATTAGTTAATTTTCCTGTATGTTTTTGGATAACATTACTAGAATACTTGGTCAAGAATATGACACCATTTGCATTACGAAAAGAATTCTTCTGCACATAATACAATACCTTGAGACGAAGCCAAGCGAATCCGATACGATAGGATTTGGTTGAATCTTTTTCAAAATTTAACAAATCCTGGCTCATTGAAACATATGGCTTAAATGCAGAAATTGAACCTGCATCAGTATCAAACATTAAATCACAGCACAGACGTTGAGCTTCTTTGATTAACATGAATCTTTGCCAAATCAATTGGGATAAAAGAGTTTTTTTTAAAGCAGGTGGGGAATGTTTTGACAACCATGGAAAATCAGGAATTTTATCCAATAAATCCGGATAAGACCAAAGATGAATATGATCAATCCCATGCTTTTCAATACGGAAATAAGTGATGATTCCAATAATGTGATTGACTGCACCTCCGGAACGATTACGAGAAGCATCGATACCTAAAATCATAGCAATGATAATCCAAATAAATATACAAAAAAATTACTCATTAAATTTATTTCCTAAAACATCCCATCCAATTTTCTTTATTCAATTTTACGATTTTTGCAGAATATTTTTGGTTCCGATTTAAAGGTATCCTCGACTCCTTAGGGATATCTAATATTGCTTCATTAATCATTGAATCATTAAATAAGTATCGATCACTATAATTTCCATCCCTGACCAAAAAATAGTTTACTCCACTTTTCTGTAAATATGTAATAAAGTATTTAAAATCATCACAAGTATCAACAAAACGCATCCAATCGTCTGAAAAAGGTCTTCTCTTAGAAAATACCAATGAGGTATGATTAAATAAAAGCTTAGAGTTTACTGGCAAACTTTCATATGACATTTCAGACAATCCATATCCAAAAGCGTTCTCTCTCATCATATTTTTTCGACTCGAGACAGAAAATAATCCAGTCACTAAATTGATTCCAAAATAAATTGAAATGAGTAAAACAATCAATGCTTGAGAAAATATTGGAATTTGAATGAATCGTATCAATTTTCTTCTATTCTCTGAATCAGAGATAGTTAATAAATATACACAAAGCAAAGCGAAACTTTCTAAATAAAAACGCGAACTCTGCTGCAAAAAAAAACGAGTCAAGAGGAGATCCAACAAAAAAAGGAGAAACAATCCATTGAATCTTTTATATTTGAGATTATCAAAAGCCAAAAGCAAAATTAACAAAGAAGCGCCGATAAAGGTAGTCCCAGGTGATTTGTAATTTGGAAAAAACAAAAAATAAGGAAATCCAAGAGATGTATCCTGATATGATTTTAAATAATCTTTAAATTTCCCTAATCCAGGGATGTCTCCGTTTAAAGGATCAATCGCACTATAGAATACACTTACCCCCAAATATTTCACCCGATAATAAGCAAAAGGCAATATGAAAATCAGATAAATCAAAAGAAAAAGCATCGAAAACAAAAAGATTCTTTTTTTCGATTTAAAGTTGAATACTAAAAATATAAAGACTAACCATGCATATAACAAAAAAGAATACTTCAAAGATACGGAAAAAACGACAGGAATAATAAAAACAAAAAGCATTAAACTATTTTCATTTTTTTTCGAAACTAATCGAAAAATGTTAACGAGCCCAAAAGAAATAATTCCTAGAGGAAACATCTGCATTTTTGAAGAAGACACAAGAAAAATCAAGACAGGAATAGATAAGAATGTTATCTGGATAAACTTGGTAAATTTTTTATCTAAATTTCCCAATTTCTTAAAGCCCCTTAAAATCAAGAGAATTCCAACAAACTGAAGTAAGCTTGAAAATTGTTCAGCCCCAAGATTCAAATATACTAACCCAAAAATCTCTCCGGAGCCTATTAAACGTTCGTGAAAAAATCCTAAATCAGGAATTATATTATTTTCATTTAAGAAAATCAAAGGAATCGAGAGATGATAATTGAGGGAGTCCGCATCAGTCGGAGGTGCTATAGAAAGTAAAAAATAACCTATCAAATTTCCAAAAATCAAAACATCAGGAAACTCAATTTCACGAATTTGTTTAAAATAAAACCTTCTTACATTATAAATTTTATTTAGAACTATCGGTAAAAATAAAATTCCAAATATACAGATCAAAACACTTATCGATTTAACACCTGTAGGGCGAATCAGTTCAAATAAAACTAAATAGTTTATTAAAATTGAAATCAAGATAAACCCAAAAACAAGCTGATCAAGAAATCTCTTCTTAAATTTCGCAAATAAACTTTTTTTAAATATTTGATCTAAAAGAAAAAATAATATAAAACCAAATGAAGATAGACCTAATAACAAAATTACTGAAAATAAAAATGATATAAATGGATGCAGTATTAAATCGTTTAAATTTTTATACATAAATCTAGATTAAAACCACTAAGTAAGCATTCTTAGCGGCATATACGTTCGAAATTAGTGATTATCTAATTATCCCAAAGAACAAAAAATTTACTCAAAGAAGAGGTTTAAGCAAATGACTCTCAATGAAGAAAGAATATAAAAAGATTAATTTTGCTAATTTGGAAATGTTGTTATGTTCGAGTTGAAATCTACATAAATTAAGAAAAAGCGTTTTTTAAATAAATTCGAGATGGAAATATCATCCTCAATAGATATAGAGAATTAGAATTATCCATTTAATTATTTAACCTTTTTCAAAACAATAAGCATACTTTGGCCAAATCCAAACCAAAAAAGATCCAGCCAAGAAACAAAAGGAATTATTGCATTCATTAACAATGCGTCACTTTTATTTATTTTCTTTTGTTTAAGCAATTTCATCTTGATATACCAACCCACTGCACCAATCGGATTAAAATAGTCTGAAGCGATAATTTTTATATCATCTCGATTACTCAAAGCAGTCTTCCAACGTTTTATATCATTTTTCGTATATCTCCGGTAATGTCCAATGCTTTTATCAAAACTGGAGAAAAGAACCATCATTGCTGGAACAATAGCAACGAAGAAACCGCCAACTTTCAAGAGATCCAAACCTTTGTTTACAAAATGAACATCATCCTCCAAATGCTCCAAAACATTACTCGAATATATACAAGAAAATTTTTCTGTTTCATCTACCGATAAAAAATCGAAACCAATTGATACTATATTTGAATTATCTTTAAATCTTTCTTTCAAGAACTCATTATTTGCTTTGGAAATTTCATATAAATATAAAGGATATCTTTCCGATAGAATAGATGCGATAGTTCCAGTACCTGCACCAATTTCTAAATTTTTGTCACCCAAGTAATCTTCTATTTTCTCGGCAATCCATTTATTATATAGTTTAGCTTCTTCAACAGTTTCTAAAGCAACAATACCATTACCAGAATACCCATAAACAAATTCATTTTCTTGAATCTGCATTTTGCTTTTATCAGTAAATACAACTAATTCAAATCCAACAAAATTCAACAAAACAACTGTTCCTGTTGAAAGTATAATTGAGACTTCCATTCCAAAATTAATACTTAAAAACCAATAGAACAATAACAACCTAAGTATTATACCGAATAAAGAAATCCAATGAAACCTTAACAATTGCTTATAAATATTGGTCGCATCGGACTCCAACCAAGTTATATATTTATGCAATGGAAAAGAGATCAAGAGTGCAATTTCAATGGAAATTACATAAGAAACAAACATACTTAGCTTCTTATCTGAAAATAGCTGTAGAGCCGAAAAAAACAACGTAAACTTAAAATTTATAACAAAAACAACAAATCCAATAATTAAATATCGGTAATGTTTCCCTTCAATGATTGAAAATATCTTTCTTAACATATTATATTATTTTTAACATCGCCACCACGACTTTATTTTTGCTATTTCCTTAAAAAAGATAGGCTTCACTTTAAAAAGCATATCCTGTAATGCTTAATTTGATAATTTCCTAAAATATCAATAAAATACAAATATAGTTCAATTTAAATTACATTCTGTATCCCTATGGTTGAAATACTCGATAAGACTGCCATACAAAAAGCTGCAAGTAAAATAAACACTTTCTGATTAAAAGGGATGTATACTTTTTTATGGAATATTAGGTAAATACAAATGGGAGCTATCGGCAAAAAGATTCTTGGATAAATGTGAGCAATCCAAAAAGTAGTATTGTATGAAACTATAAAAAGGAAATACGCTGCAGCAAAAAATAACTCAGTTCGATAAAATCCAAACTCTCGAAGACCTTTATCTCGAAGGAATATAACAAAAATTGGAATTAATGAAACCAGGAAATAAATCCACAGCTTTATCCTATTTAATATACCTGTATCAAGCGCATACAATCCATTCAATAATGCAACAAAGGGAAATGATATCGGTGACTTAGAATCCCAACTGGACTGATAATTGGTATAGTTTGCGAAACCTTTTCCTAAAGCATAATTCAAATATAAGTGATAGCCGATAACTATTATTAAAAAAGTAAAAACAAGCTTCAATATCTCCACAAAGCGCTTCTTTAGAATCAAATCCAATATAATTGAACCTAATAAGAAGACTCCTAGAGGTCTAATTGTGTTTGAAATTCCGATCAACAATCCTACTAAAAATATATTTTTATTTTTCTTATACGCATAAATCGCAAGAAATAAAAATACCATGAATAAAGGCTCACTTCCTCCACTTAAAACTCGTTGTATCCAGTCATAAGAATAAATATTAAAAACAATTGCTGTAAAACTATTGAATAGTTTCGACAGAACAAAGAAAAGAATTATAGCGGCTATAATATTGATACCTATCATCGCATAATTAATACTCAAGAAAGTCACCTTTCCAAATAAATAGGATAGAATGGGATATCCCCAGAACACATATACATCTTTTGCAAGCTCGCAATCCTTCAAATCGATACACTTCACAATCGTTTTAAATGGCCCATTGTCTCCGATTTTATCCATTTCACCAACAAAATCGCTGCCCCAATATTTAATTAATATTGTATAATATACAAATGTAAAACCAAGAAATAATATAAGATAAAAAAAACCGTCTTTTTGAAACAAATTACGATGCAATTGAGACCCTTCAACTTTCATTTTACAACTCTCCTTTTTTATTAATTGTTCTAATTGATTCAATCCAACCCATCTAAGATAAGGCCTATTAAATAACTTTACAAACACATAATAGTCAAAATCAATAATTTTAAAAATTTAAGTGGATCCAAGTAAATAAATTTCAACATAAGAGCTGGGAAAATTTTTTTTCTACTATGCATTGCAATTTTTAAGAACATAAAAGTCCTAAGCTGTTTCAGTGCTAAAATCAATTTAAGTTTATCAGAATAGAATAACCGCTTCTCAAGTTCCCGAATCATTACACTTAACTCACGAAGTAACTCTAATTGTTTTTTAGACGATAAGTTATTGCCATGTATTCTGTAGCTTGCCAAAGAAGATGAGTCGTAATGTATTTCATATTCTTCCGATATTTTTAAAAATAGATCAAAATCACCAATATGATCATAATTCTCATTGAATCTAAGTTTAGTCGTTGTAAGTATACTCTTTTCAAAAATCACAGTTAATATTCCAAGATAGTAGTCACTAACTAATTTTTCCGTTATAAATCCTGAAGCTTTGTTGAATCGGATAGCTTTTTTTAATTTTCTTGATTTGGAGTCTATTAGGTCGTAATTCGAACAAGCAAAAGAATAGCCAGTCTGCTTTAGAGCATTTAGCTGTTTTTCAAGTTTTTCGGGCAACCAAATATCATCAGTATCCAAAAAAGCTATATACCTTCCAGTAGCCTTTTCTAAGGCCAGATTTCTTGCACCGTATAACTTTGTATGAATGGGTGAATAATAATATTTGATCCTAGTATCGTCGTAAGATTTGACTATCTTAGAACTATCATCTGTCGACTGATTGTCCCAAAATATAAGCTCCCAATATGGGTAAGTTTGATTTAATATACTATCAATTGCCTCTTGCAGATACGCTTCGCCATTGTAGCAGTTCATTATTACGCTTACAATATTATTTTCATTTCCTTGATCAGACATTTTCGTAATAATGAATAGTTTTCTTTAATCCGTCCTCTAAAGAAACTTTCGGCTCCCAACTTAGTATCCTTTTTGCTTTAGCAATATCTGCAAATAATTTCATGTTTTCTCCAACTCTATAAGGTACTTTTCCGAAAACAGGTTTACCTTTTCCGATGATCGACACTACCTTTTCAATGATCTGCCGTATCGTGATTTTTTCACCAGAGGCAATATTAAAAATTTCGCCATTGGCATCATTTGTTTCCAATATTTTGAAACATCCTTCCACTGTATCACTTATATAACAAAAGTCCCTACTTTGTTCCCCAAGAGATGACGGAAACACTGTATCTTTTAAACAACCTTTGATGATTTGAGGTAAAAATCTTTTATCATCTTGCCCTGGACCATACGTTAAAAACAATCTAGCAACCGAAGCTGGAAATTTTTCAGTCCTCCAAAGCATTTGTAAAAAATGAGAAGCAGAAGCTTTGGCAAAGGAATATGGTGAAATTGGATTTTCACGAAAGGTTTCCTTTTGTGGCGAAGGAGAATTTCCATACTCATCACTACTTCCTAGATATAAAAACTTTTTTAATTTTGATCTATCTAAAGCGGAAACTAAACCAAAAAGAGAAGTTAAGTGATCGGAAATTACTTTTTGACCACCATTTTCAAACAATGAATGATCGATGTAACCGCCGCAATGAATCACAAAATCATAACTTTCATTTGATAGAATGGAATGCAACGATACACAATCCGATAGATCAGCTTGTATTGAAATAACCTTATCCTTATTTGGATTTTTCGTTAGTGAAAGGGAAGTAACTTCCAGTCCACTATCGATCCCTTTTTGGACTATATGAGACCCGATAAAACCGGTTCCACCAATGACGAGTAGTTTTAATTTAGCCAGGGAGCCCTTCCCGATTGAAATAATTCTTCAAGATGATCTTTGTCTCTCTTTGTATCCATACATTGCCAAAAACCTTCATGTTGGTATGCCATAAGTTCGCCATTTTTAGATGCTGTTTCCAATGGAGATTTTTCTAGAATCGTTTGGTCGTTTTCCAGAAGATCAAAAAAATTAGGTTCAATCACAAAAAAACCACCATTAATCCATCCTTGTGTTGTCTGTGGTTTTTCTTGAAAGCTAATGACTCTACCTGTTTCGATTTCCAATTCACCAAATCTAGCACCAGGATGCACCGCAGTCACAGTAATCATTTTTTTATGAGATTTATGAAATTGTATTAATTTATCAATATCAACATTAGAAAGTCCGTCACCATAAGTGAGTAAGAAGGTCTCGTTTCCAATGATCTCCTTCATTCTCAAAAGCCTCCCACCTGTCATGGTGTTAGCTCCTGTATTGACTAAGGTAACGTTCCAATCTACTTTAGGTGAATTATAATGGGTGATTTTGCCTGTTTCTAAATTCACTGAAAAATCAGAATTTAAGGAGCGGTAGTTTAAAAAATATTCTTTCACAACTTCTGCTTTGTAACCAAGAGCAATGTAAAAATCATTGTGATTAAACCGCGCAAAGTGATTCATGATATGCCATAGGATTGGCTTTCCTCCAATGGGAACCATTGGTTTCGGAATCACATCTGTGTATTCGGAAAGCCTTGTCCCAAACCCACCTGCCAAAATGATTGCTTTCATCAAAAAGACTCCCAATAATAATTGATACTTTTTAAATCTAACCTGTCAGACTCTGTTGGTTCATGAAGAATGTCGGAAATGTTAACAACCAAACTTTTTGGTGAATCTATCCCTTGAAACCCAAACCAAATGCCAGGAGGAACAGAGATACGGCAGTAGTTTTTTTCGCCGATAGTTTCTACTCGAAATTCATTTGTTGATTCATTAAAAAAAACAAACTTCACATTTCCCACAGGAACAACTAAATTCATAAACATTCGATTATGTCTTTTCCAAGCCTTTATGAAATTAAATTCGATCCAAGAAAAGTATACTTCCCCTAATCCCTTAAAAGTTGCTTCCACAGATTTAATAGCATGTAATACATTTCCGCCCGGAGTCTCTATTTCCTTTAATGGAGTGACAATAATGTCTTTCTTAGTCATTTGCCCAAGCCAAACCTTTGGACTTTGCTTTATCTTGATACAGTCCAATTTGTCTATCTGTCATTTTTTGAATTTCCGATGGATCGCTATAATATGCATTATACCATTCAGAAGTAAACTGCACTGTTTCTTCAAATCCCATGACAGCCACCCATTTTAAATGAGCAAGTGCCTTATCACAATTTAACTTTAACAAACCTGATTCGTAGGGACCTTTTGTTTCCCCTGATATATCTTTCCATTTTACTTGGTTCCAATGAATAGACATTTGTTTAACCAATTCCAGAACACTATGATTTTGATTTGCTAATGGTCCGAAATTAAAGGGTTCACCATGTAAATCTTTATTTTGGTTTAAATGAACACCTAAACTTAGATATCCACTCAAAGGCTCTAATACATGTTGCCAAGGCCTGGTTGCCATTGGATTTCTAAGTTCTACGATCTCATGGTTTGCCCACGCTTTCACACAATCAGGTACGATACGATCTTCTGACCAGTCGCCACCACCAATTACGTTTCCTGCCCTTGCAGAGGCTATTCTTACCTTACTCGTATCTTTTGGAAAGTAGGACTTAATATGAGATTTAATAGCAAGTTCTGCCGCACCTTTTGAGGCACTATAAGGATCAGGTCCTCCCAAGGCATCATTCTCACGATAACCCCAAATCCATTCAACATTATCATAACATTTGTCACTTGTGATAAGAACTGCAGAACAATGTTTGTCTAAATTCCTTAGCGCTTCTAATACATGCAGAGTTCCCATAACATTGGTATTCCAAGTGTCCAATGGGTCATTATAGGATTTCCGAACAAGGGCTTGCGCTGCGAGGTGAAAAACATAATCAGGTTTAAAATCTAAGATGGCCTTTTCTAAACCAGCAGGATCTCGAATGTCAATTCTTAGATCAATGATCCCCTCTTGAAGGTTGGCAACTTCGAAATGATTCGGACTGGTTAAGGGATCCAGTGAAATCCCACAAATATCAGCTCCCATCCTTTTAAGCCATGCCGTAAGCCAAGCGCCTTTAAATCCTGTATGGCCAGTGATTAAAACTTTTTTGTTTTTATAATGTTTTGAAATACTCATTTTTATATTTATATCTGGTTTCTTAATTTAGCTTGGGAATATTCAATGAAAATATTATTTGGATATTGTCAAAAATTCAACTTAACTCAAATGCTTCTAGAATTCTTTGTTCGGTTGGTTCAGTAAACATTTCATTTCTGACTCTTTGAATCATGTTTAATCGTTGTTCAGATTCTTTTCTTATTACATTGATTAGTTTAATTTTGGCAGATTCAAAAGAGTCTAAGTCACAGGCCTCTTCCCATAACACACCTTTACAAAAATCAGGAAGATAAGAATAGTCGATCATGCCATTCTCTGAAATTACAATCACTGGCAACCCACAGGCTATCGCTTCTACAAGTGCTCCAGTAGAGGCTCCTAAAACTAGGCCGTGATTTGAAAACAAGTCATAAATATTATCATATACAATTTTATAGTTTTTTGGTAAAAATTCTTTAATCTCAGAGATATTTGTTGATGGATGCATTTTTATAGAGAAAAATTCTTCTGAATAAGCCCCCAATTGTTGTAGTAGTTTTAGTATGAAAATATTGCTTTCATGAAAGTATGATAAGAGCACTAATATTTTCTCAGATTTTGGCTCCACTATTTCAGTCTTGAACAAACGAGAGTATCGCATAGACGGACCGACTCTCATTTCAGTGTTTTTATCCAAATAATGAGCGCCGTTAACTAAAATAATATCCGGCAAGTGTTCGTGAAATTCATTTCTATCTATAAAGGAATTTAATAACTCAGGAGGGAAAATGAAAAACTGAGTCCCGTATATTTTCACTTCGAGATTACTATATCTAAATGCACGATTCAAACATTTCTCATATGGTTGTCCTTCGTACCATTGTACCATTTGCGAATTAGGAGGAATTATTTTCGCAAGCTTTAGTCCAAAAAGATACCTGAGAATTCCAAAAAAATTAGATCCATTTAAATCAGACCAAAAATAATAAACTAATCTTGGATCAAGTTCTTCCCCACTTAATTTAATTTTGCATAATAAATTTAGCATAAGAAAAGGATACACAGTTATGGAGAAAAAAAGTTTTAATAAATCTAAAGAGGAAAGCAATTGAAACTCAGTTACAACCCTACCCTCATATTCTTTAAGAATTTTATTAACTTTCCGAATTTTGAAAGGATTATCTGAACCAAAAAAACGAGGTATTATAAGATAATCTAAACCTCTTACTTTTAAAGTTTCTACCAAATTTGGAAAATAGTCAGATGCTAATTTCGTGCCTTTTAGAAGATTATCAACAATCGCATAGGTATCTATAATGACCAATTTCTCAGCATTCATAGAGAACTTTAAACTAGATAAAAAAAATATGAGTTTATTGATTGCAAACTTGAATAACGCTAAGTAAGAATATGCATAATATTTCAATATTTGTTTTATTTTAAAAAAATAACCAATCGTTCTATAATTTCGATAAGCATCATAGACTCCAACTTTGGAAAAGAAAAAGGAAGTAGAGTACAACCAAGACTTTGAAGCATTGGGTACAAAATTACTTAAGACTTTATAATATTTTTGCAAATACGCAGGGATTAAATCAGAATTCATTCTTTATCGTTTAGTTAAAAAAGAAACTTATTCTCCGCCACTTACAGCAAATTCTTGTCCAGTGATAAAATCACTTTTATCTGAGCACAAAAAAAATACCATTTCGGCTATCTCTTCAGGTCTTCCTAATCGATTCACTGGAATCATTTTCGACCGTTCTACCATATCTTTATTTTTATGAATTTTTGTATCTATTACACCGACTCTAATCGTATTACAAAGAACATTAGATTGAGCTCCAAATTTGGCATAGGATCTAGTTATTGCTTCCAGGGCAGATTTTGAAGCGCTATAATATGCCGAGTTCATTGATCCACCAAATTTCAATCCAATACTACTCAAAGACACAATCCTTCCGAATTTATTTCGAACCATAATAGGGAAAAACATTTGCATCAGATAAGCATGTGAGAAAAAGTTCACTTGAAATACTTCGTTCATTACTTCCATAGAACACTCTAGAAAATTACAATTTTCAATTATACCTGCTGCATTGATAAGAAAATCTATATTTGACTCACACTCAAAGACAGTCTGGACAAAATCCTCTAAATCTTTCTTTTTATTGAACGAACATTTGATAGTTTTCAAGTTTTCACTTTCAATATCGATTTCGGTAGAATTAAATTGAGCAATTACTTTAACGTTATTATCAAGGAATTTCTGTACAATTTTCTTGCCAATATCTGAACTTCCTCCAGTGATTAGAGCTACCCTATTCACAGTTGGTATCAAACTACTGCACAACCCTTACATGGATGAACTAGTTGTCGGTTACCTGATTTATGTGCCTCTCGTAAATTAGTGTATTTTCTCATCTGCCAAAGTTCACTGATATTTAGATCTGGAAATTTTCCAACATTAAGTTCGGATTTGTAATCACTATCGCATGGATTTGTGGTACCATCGGCCCATACAAACATTCTTCGATATAAATCTGAGCAAGGCTTAGTTTGACCATTTGCTGACGATTCATAAATATTCTCCCATGGATTGTAATTTACAAAAGCAATTTGATCAACCAATCCTCCCCATACTTTCTCCATTGAAACCATATCTTGCTTTTCAGTAACTTTAACTCCTGAAACTCTTGTAATAATTTTAGTATTGGGGTAGCTTTTCTCTCTTATAGTTCGAAATAGTTCAATGTTTTTAAGAACTTTATCCAATTTTCCATTTACTCTCAATTGACTGTAAAGCGGTTCTTCTGCTGCGTCGGCTGAAAAAACTAAAGTCTTCACAGAACCAGATAATAATGAATGGATTTTGCTTTCTGTAAGTAAAGATGCATTGGTATTAAGCTTTAAATTTAGAAATTTACCATTTGAATATTCTAAAATTTTGGAAATATCTGGAGCCATTAATGGCTCACCACGAGAAGCTAAAGTTACAAATTCTATTTCTCCATTTATTTCATCAACAATCTCTTTAAAAAATTCAAATGACATCATCGACATCGATGAATTTGTTTTTTTAAAAAAATTTGAGTCAGTCTGATAACAAAAGACACACTTATAATTGCATAAAGAAGAAGGTTCAATTTGTAGTGCGGGTGGATAATTATCCAACTCGAAATTTTGTGGAAATATTTCATATCGGTATCGATGATAAAAGAAACGTATCAATTCTTCATCTGAGTAAGTATACATTTCTTCTGCCGCAAATGGAGATATCTCAAATCGACTCTGCAGCGGATCTTTAATTTCACTAGTTAGATCGTTTTCTACCCTTTTTAATATTTCCGCAAAATTGGATTTATTTTTAATAGAATGCTGAATAGGTATTTTACCATCATGATAATCACGTAATACCCTTATAGAACGCATTTTTTGATAATCTACAGCTTCCTTAATTCTCGAAGAAATATTATCAAAACTATTATGCTTTTTATAAACTTTGGGTTTCAACTCACTCATATTTTTCCTATCCTAGACCGTCAGAGTTTAGCAAATCTTTGAATGATTCAATATAATTGCCTAAACCTTTCAGTTTTTCATTATTATAACCGTAAAATTGAATTCCAAATTCGGTAGCCGCTTCGAAATCATTATGCGAATCACCAATTAAACAGGATAAACTTGGATCAATTAATCCTTCCTGAATTAAATTTTTTATATTTTCCTTCTTTGTTAGAGGAGAACCCAATATTTTTTTAAAGTATTTACTGAGATTAAGTCTTTCACAAATATAATTCAATTCTGACTGATCGGAGCCAGATATAATGAACAAATCCTTATCCTTTAATAATTTTATTGCTTGAATGCTATCATTAATAATTAAATTTTCATCGATTAAATTTTTTAACATAATAAGCCTGAACTTCTCAAGCAAAACATTCAATTTGTCATTATCTAGCTCATTCTTTAAAATATCTTTGAAAAAATAGTTAAACTTGGCATATCTTGAAAGTCCACCATTCGATTCATGAAAATCTATTAATTGCTGAACACTTTCTTCTGGATAATCCTTTAGAGTTTCGCGAAAGCCAAGAGTTCTCCAAGGATTGGAATCCAAAATTACCCCATCAAAATCCCAAATAATTTGTCTAAATGATTCAAACATTAAGAAGGGACCAAATTATTTTCTATGAGCCATTGTTTGCAGATTTCAATATCTTCAATTGTATGCACGTCAAAAGCTTTTGAAACTTCAAATGGTTTAACTCGATTGCCCATAAAAGTCCAAGGTTGGTAACCTACTCCTTCTTTGATACTTCGTAGATTTAATACCCAAAAATTGTGGCACAAAAAATATGATTTTGGTAACTCTTGGCGGTTTGATGAAATTGCCTTTCCAGAAAAGTCAAAGAAAGGTTCCAAGTTACCTTCGCTATTTACCATCTTTGCTCGATACGGATGATGATCCATGTCCGAGTAAACCGGTACTGCAGCTGTTAAACTAGGATCATTTAAAATCTCATTTATACAATTAACAATCCACTCACTTTTAACCATGACAGTATTAGCAAGTAACACAACTAGTATATCTGGAAAGCGACCCATTGACTTCATTATTTCCAATGAATGTTTAATAACATCTGAATGTAAAGCTGTTGGAGTTGCATATTCAGAGGGTCTGAGTATTTTTTCATAACCTAAGTGATGTGCAGCATTCAATATCTTATCACAATCACTACTAACAAAATAATCATTTATTAACTCAGCTTTCTTTGCTTCCGTAGCAGGGTAATACAATAATGGTTTTCCGAAGACTGGGAGAACATTTTTATCTTTGAGAGAATTATTTCCTCTTCCAGTCAATAATGCCGTTACTCTCATAGATCTTTCTTTATCCTCAGGGAATTGATTTCTTTGAGTTTTTCCATAAATATTGCTATATCTACAGAATAAGCTAAATATCCTAGATTTAAATTTCTCCAATGCTTTAACATGTGCGGAGTATCGCAAAAAGTACCTAATGCAATTCCCTTTGCTTTTGCTTTAAATTGTAATTCCGTTATTTTTTCAATAATAATAGGATGCTCAATTTGTCCAGGAATCCCAAGTGATTGGGATAAATCATAAGGTCCTACAAATATTATATCTACGCCTTGTATTTGAACAATATCATCAAAATTATCAATTCCTTCTTTACCTTCTAATTGTATTACTATGATCGAATCGTTCGATTTTTGAAAATACACATTTCTATCTTGGTTTGAATATTCTGCCGATCGCACGAACCGACATACTCCTCTTTCACCGATTGGATAAAATTTTGATAGTTTTATCACTTTCAAAACTTGATCAACACTAGTTACTGAAGGTATTTGAATTCCATCCGCACCTAAATCAAGGACTTTTCCGATTAAGCTGGAGTCATAAGAATCTACCCTTACTATTGAAATTAGTTCACTTCTACTTGTTGCCATCAAATGATGCTTTAACATCTCAGTTTGAATTGGCCCATGTTCCATATCAATAATAACGAAGTCGAAGCCTGAATAAATTGAAGCTTCGATCAAACTGCTGTCTGTCGTTTTCGAGAAATAACCTAGAGTATTTTCGTTTATGGATTTTAATTTAAATTTTTCTAATTTATTCATTTATTTAATCAAAGAATAGAGAGAAGTAATTTTTAAATCATACAATGTAGGAAGTAGCGAAATTAATTTGAATCGATTTTTGACTAAATTGAAAATATTTTGATTCTCAATAAACATCTCGTGCATTTTGGATGTTATACTTTCTTTTGGATATCCATCATAACCTACTAAATAAACATTTTTTGCTTCCAAAATTGATGAAATTTCAAATGCCAAAATGGTATGCGTATCATTTATCGGGTGATTTATTGTAGATTGCTCAATTTCAAAAATTTTATCTTTTGCAATCTCGGGTTTATATATGCCTAACTTTCTTGGAGGTGGTGGAAGAATGCATATTCCCTTGAAAGGAGAATTGTCGTAAACTCTTTCTAATCTATGTCCCTCATTCCCAACAAGACAAAAGTATTGCGGTATGAAATCTAAATCTTTGAATAAGTATGCATTTGTTGAACTGGCATGTACGATAGTTATCGAACTCTTGTTTGTATAAACAAATGATCTTATCGCTTCAAAATGTTGTTGAACCGAATTACCTCCACCAATCAATAAGACATTTTCAAATTTATTTTCTGGTTTAAATCTTTCGACTCTAGGTTTATCAAGTAAGTTGCTTTTTTGATTTTGTAAGGCTTCAACTATAGAGTTTAAAGAATAGAATCTTTTAGTTATCCATTCCATCACATCTTTCTGTGGTAAAGAATTACTACCAGAAACCATGTAAGGCAAATTTGTCCCCCAATTATGGAGTTTCTGTAATTGACTAAACTTATCCACCAAATTGGATAGATAGTTAAAATCAAATTCCAATAAACCTTTGGATGAAAGATGTGTTAAAATCAACTCGGTCTTTAAATTTCCAGCACCTCTACCCATTCCAGTAACAGTAGAATCTATAATTTCGACACCATATTCAAGAGCAGTTAGGGAGTTTACAAGAGCCATTTCTAAATTATTGTGACCATGGAAACCTAGCGGTATACTTAATATTGATTTTACAGTTTGTGTAATCTCTTTTACATCTTCTGGGTATACACTGCCATAGGAATCAACCATATAAAAAAAATCGCAAGTTTCATTTACTAGTGGTAAATCCGTCAAAAATGATTTCATCGTTTTCCATTTTGACATATACATAACATTCAATGCGACTTTAAACCCTAAAGATTTTATTCGCTTAAGCAATGTTAATGATTTATTAAGATCTTTTGGATCAATTGCGACTCTTACTAGATCTATCAAACCCACACAAGGAAGCAATAAGTCCTCAATATTTGATTCAAAAAGGTCCTTACCATTCAGCAGAATTGCAAGATTTTTATTACTGATTGACTTGATTTTTTTTATCAGAAAAAGTGGAAGGTAGTAAAACTCACCTTTATAGTAATTTTCAGCAAACGCTTTATAACCAATTTCAAGAAAATCGATTGGCAAATGGTTAAATGATTCGAAATAGACTTTAACTAAATCGTTATCAAAATCCCAATTGGTGTAGTAACCACCATCTCGTAATGTGCAGTCCAGTATCTTCATTTATTCCTTCTAAAAAAAAACATACCAATAAGTTAAAACTTTAAAGCCATTTCAAATTCGAACATTCAATTCTACGTCTGTTTTCCAATCAATATTTTTTCTATGGTTTCGCCACAGTCAGAAATGTCAAGACTAGTGTTCAATAGTTAAACTCAGCAATATCAGATAATCTGAAATACGAATCTTATTATTTTCGAATCGCTTCAGCAATTATATTCCAAGAGTAATCCAACTTTGAGTCTACTTTCTTAATGTACAAATTTCGGTAGTCTTTGAAATTCATCTTAGTATTCAATATTTTATCGAAATCAATTTGCCCAAAATCTGTATTTATATCCACTTCTACAGGAACTTTCCCATGCCATTTAGCAAAAACACTCGTTGCCTTCTTGTAAACCCATCGCATAGAAGAAGTATTAAAGAAAATTGCTTCTTTTTCAAAGAGATTTATGAAATTAATGCTTGTACTAGAATGAATCAGGGCAAAACGGCAGTTTTTAATTAAGTCCAAAGTCCTATATTTAATGATAATGAATGATTTAAAATGTTCTTTAGTTTGATATTCCGATCTTGGATGGGCAGCTATCACCATCTTCGCATTGTATTTTTTCTCAAGATAATGAAAAAAACTTTCTAACCTTGGATAATAAGTCTCTTTTTTGTCTGCATACGGTATCTTAAAAAAATCATTATCGGGATGGTAGGGAGAATATTCATCCAAGAACACAATATAGTTATTAAAGTTTTTTTGTTCTATTAAGTTTCCATAAACATCAAAATAAGGAGATGATTTGAAACTAGTTTCCATGGATTGCAAAAACAAATCAAAATCCAAACTATGAGCCCAAATTATTTTCGTAGAATCTAGAGTTTCATTTGTTAAGTGTTCAATCGATCGACTTCCACCAGCAATCACGTATGTTGGTGCCAAGGGAGTTTTCCTAATCACTGCTTCTAAGGACCTCAGCAGAGCACGCCCAATTGATTTTGAAAGCGATGAAAAACCTTCTTCAAAAAGCTTCTGTTTAATTTTAATATATTTACTTTCGCTAACAGTTTCTGAAGTAGATGGAATTTTATTCGTACAATGTAGCGCATAATCGATGCCGAGTCTAACCATCAATTTCAGTAAATTTTGATGGTAGCCAGTTAATAAGATTACTAGAACTTTTTTGCTTCTTATCCGTAGCGCATTCTCTAATTCTTTTATTGTTGAGAAGTATGTGATATACTCTTTGTGGTTCCCTTGTTTTGAGGCTATGTATTTTTGTCTATGAAATATATCTTCTAACTGATAAACCTCAACTTGAAATCCCAGTTGACTTAGTTCCTTAATCCCAAAACGTTTTTCATCTCTGTCTGTAAATGGAGTCTCTACAAAAAAAATAATGGATTCATATTTGGGCATCTGTCTTCGTTATTTCACTTGTTTTAAAATTGATACCAATTTCTCTGCATTAGATGCTATGGTGGTTCTATCCATCTTAACAAGAATTGGTATGGCAACACTTCTGCTTAACTCTCTTTCAGAGGGTTCCATCGTATCTATCAATTCTTTCTTGGTCATCCCCAGCTCGTCCAACATATGATCCCAATAACGGGCAAAATGCCATTCAATCGCATCAGGAACGTTTTTTGTTCCCAATCCTTGTTGATTCATTTCTGTAACTACCCATTTTGCCTTTTCTGCGGTCTCCAATTGAAATATCAAACAATCATAGAGCGGTTGCGATTTTTTTGGAATTCTTCGAAAAGAAATATTAGGAAAACCCTTTAAAGCTTCAAAGTAAATGTTATAGTTTTCATTGTTTTTTGAAACAATGAAATCCAATTTTTTCAATTGTGCTAAGCCAATGGCAGCCTGTAGTTCACTCATCCTATAGTTAAAACCACGAATTCTATGTGTATCTCTTCCTCTCGGAAATTTTGCATTGTATTCATGGCCATGATCATGATATTCTCTGGCGAGTTTATAAACCTCTTCATCATTGGTGGTCACCATCCCACCTTCACCAGTGATAATAACTTTTCCTGCATCAAAACTCCAAGCACAAGCAAGTGATTGTGTTCCTAAGTATTTACCATTCCATCTTGCACCGAGCGACTCACAATTATCTTCGATAATTGCGAGATTATATTCATTGGCAATCTCATGGATCTTATCCATTTCACATGCCACACCTAACATGTGTACAGGAACAATTGCCTTTGTTCTCGGGGTAATTGCTTTTTTTAGTTCTACTGGATCTAAGTTTAAAGTATCATTAACATTCACTAAAATTGGCTTTGCACCCAAATCAATAATTGCTTCCACCGTTGCAATAAAAGTGAAAGCTTGGGTGATGACTTCATCTCCAGGCCTAACACCAGCAGCAAAAAGAGCTACTTTGATTGCTGCTGTACCGGAAGACACAGCTTGAGCATACCTTACTCCAATTTTTTCTGCAAAAGCCTTTTCAAACTCTCGAACTCGGTATCGACCATTTCGAATCGCATCAAATCCATGAGCAAATAAAATGCCACCATCATCAAAAAGCTGATTTATCTCTTCTCTTTCTTCTTTTCCGATTAATTCAAATCCAGGCACTTACAATTCCCTAACCTTGCTTAATTAAAAATTTCTTTGCAAACATGTCGGCGAGCAACACAACAGACGAATGAATATTACTTGCAACAAATCGATCAAAAACGCTCGCATCACAAACATACAAACCTTTACAATCTTTTAATTCAAAGTCTGAAGTAATCGAATTATGTAATCCACCGATCAAATGGTGGCCACTATACATTGTCTCTTGAATGTATTTGTCTGGATCTTTTTCCATTAAATCTAGTTGATCAATTTCTTTAACATGATCCCATATCGGTGGTGATTTTAAAAGTTCTATACAATACTTAATGGCAAGTTTTAAGAGAGTTACATCCGATTCCGTAGATAAAAACTTTGGATCTACTTTCAATTCTCCATTGTTAAATGAAACATAACCTTTCGACAATGGATGTATTGCATTAATGGAAATTGAAAAACTTGGCTCAGAGGTGTTAAAAACAGAACCCTTACTTCCGTGCCTACCCGATTCGGAAAATTGAAGGATTTGTATCCTGGTATCTATTTCACCATCTCTATCAAGGTCTAGATAAGCCGCAGAAGTGGCACCTGTTCCTCTCATTACAGTTGGTATCCCTAAAAAATGTTTGATTCCCAGAAACATCTTTTTCCAAAAACTTGCGTATACCTCGTTTAGGGAATTCAGCGGATGATTGGCAAAAACATTGACTCTTAAGTTTGTATGGTCTTGGATTTCTTTGCCGATATGTAGATCTTTGATTTGAGAATTTGGATCTAACTGTTGTTGTAATAATAAAGAACAGCTGCCAATAACACCGGCGGAAAGAATCACAAAATCAGAATCATAAGTGGAACGATTCGTTTTTACACCTTTGGCGTTTCCGTTTTCATCGAAAAGAATCCTTTCGACTTTTTCATTTAAAATTGTCTTAAACTTCTTTTTACCCAATACGGATAGAACCGATGTTCTAAAGAATGTACGAACTGTATTAAAAATTGGGCCACATGCTTCTTTTTCAGAAACACTCATATTATCGAGTGGAATACCCCGACTTTTTAAAGTTTCTAAAAATGAATTGTCTATATAGTTTAGTGGAGCTTTTTTAATGGTAATTTTACTTTTCACTACTTTGTTTTCGGAATAAAGTAGTTCGTGACTCTCATTTAAATCAGACACTTCAAATCCGAATCGCTTTAGTATCGGTATCCATTTAGATAAAAAACCAAATACATGAACGGCTCCATTCATCACAGAGGCTCCGCCTAACAAATTTGATTGATAAAAAGGAATTTTACGTCCATTGGCTAAATCAAACTCTGTCTTATGAACATACTCCGAATTTTTCCTTCTGAATAAAATTCCAATCATTAATGGAACTCGATAAAGCAGTGGATATGCTTTATATTCACTTTTTTCAAAAACTGTTACCGCAAATTTCTCCTGAAGTCGATTTGCAATAACAATACCTGCGGTTCCTCCGCCAATGATAATGACTTTTTTCTGATTCATATAATCCTTAATAATATTACTGAAAAACTTGATCAGCTGATTCATAATCATCTGGTCGGCCAATATCGATCCAAGATTCATGCATCGGATAAACAATTGTTTTCCTTTTGGTTGCCTTTAACTTACTAAAGAGAGTTGGCATATCTGTATATTCGTCTTGATTCAAATAACTAAAAATATCAGGGTTAAGCGCGTAGATTCCAGCATTGACGTGAGTTTTGTAGATTGGTTTTTCTTCGAAGTCGATGATATCAACACCTTTGGTATGAACTACTCCAAAAGGATGTTGCCATTCATGCATACGCACTGCCATTGTTGCAACTGCTTTATGATCTAGGTGAAATTCCAATAAATCACTATATCGAATATGGGTTAATACATCCCCATTGGAAACTAAAAACGGATGCTCAATCCTCTCACGTATAAGGCTCAAAGCACCTGCTGTTCCTAAAGGTTTATCCTCGTTTAAATATTGAATTTCAACATCCCATTTTTTCCCATCTTGAAAATACTCTTCAATCATATGTCCGAGATAATGAACAGAAATAATAAAACTTTGAAAGCCGTCTGCTTTTGCTCTTTCAATGATATGTTCCAAGATTGGTTTACCGGCCACAGGCAATAATGGTTTGGGACAATTTTCTGTATAAGGGCGAAGTCGGACACCCTTACCCCCAGCCATAATCACAAACACATTCTCCCTCTTTTCTGGCAGGAGAATTTCATCTAACACATGTAAACCTAATACTTTTCGATTATCATCAACAATGGGAATTTGATGAATTTTATTGGCTTTCATAAGTTGCAAAACCAATTCTCGGCTCATGGAAGGAGTAACTACAAAAGAATTTGGATTTAAGATACCCTGAACAGTGGCATTCATATCCATACCTTTTAAGAGCCCTCTGCGAATATCACCATCGGTGATGGTTCCAAGTAAACAATTTCCTTCATCAACAACCAATACAACCTGTAGTGCTGTTAACTCAAGATTCTGAATCGCTTTTTCTATGGAATCACTTGATCGAACTAGTGCTTTATGCCAATGGTTGGACATTTATTTATTACTCTTACTCGTAAGATTTAACAATTCGAAAAGCTTCAGCATACATTGTGCCTCTCTGCGATCCTCGCAAGATTGCTAATGCTTTCACAGAATCTAAACTTCTAGGAAAGGGATGGTCACCCAGTTCACCTTCATACTCTTTTAAAATTTCCACTTTTCGTTCGAAAAAATCAGAAATATCCACATATAAATTTGCCGAGATAGAATCAATTTCACCAAAATTTGTTTCTGATAGTATTTCCATCTCAAGGATAGATTTTATATTTAAATTTCTAAATTTCTTGGTAACAGAAATTCCTATTTGATGAGTGATTTTATGATCCGTATGCGGATCCTGGGCTGATGGTAATAGAACGATCTCGGGCTGGTGTTTTTTAACGAGATCCAATACTGGACTTATTAATTCAGAAAATGAATACTTATCGAGCCCGGTTGGCTCAAAACCTAAGTTATACACATAATCAAATGGATACATACGAGATACGTTATGAATTTCCGCTTCACGGCGATTGATCTGGTCTTTGGTCCAACCAAACTCTTCTTTCATATGTGTCATTATTAGCCAAATAAGATCATATCCAGCTTGTTTCTTCGACAATAAAAACCCACCTGCACCTAACGTTTCATCGTCGGGATGTGGTGTAAAAACTATAATTGATTTTTTATTCAAAGATAATCACCTACTTGTATTGTCTCTGGCAATTCATGATTTTCAAGTAATATCGCTTCTGTTGATAAACCACATTTTACTAAAATAGAAGATTCAGAAATTTTTAAAACTTTCCCTGGTTCAAAGTTTGAATAAGGAGTTTCTGCTATCTTTGCTTGCCAAACAGGATACTCCTCACCCTTATAAAGGATTAAAGCACCGGGGTAAGGTTTAGTTAATGCTCTGACTAGATTATAAATACTTTCATTAGACATTCTAAAGTCAATAACCCCGTCAACTTTGGAACGTTTTCTCCAGGAATTTGCCAGTCTATGATCTTGTTTTTTTGCAATTAACTGGTTATTTATGAGCTGATTTGTAAATTCAATAACCTGTGTCCGAGACTCGTGAATCAACTTATCATACAAGGTGCTTGCAGTATCTTCTTTCTCAATAATAATCTTTTTCTGAGAAACTATATCTCCATCATCGGCACCCTCACCCATAAAGAAGAATGTTGATGCTGTCTCAGTTAGTCCTAATATCAATGCCCAGATAACGGGATGCCTTCCTCTGTTTTGCGGAAGAGACGCTGGGTGATATCCAACAACCCCTTTCTTTGGGATTTGAATGAAATCTATTCCCAGTAAACTATTCCAACCAAAACAGTAGACGATATCCGGTTTCAGTTCACTAACCCATTCAAGTATAGGTAATTCATTTACATTTTTAGTTTTAATAAAAGGTATTTTATAGTGTTTTGCAATGATAGAAGTATCATAATAATCAGAATTGAAACCTGTATCATCCTTGGAAATCACTCCAACAACGTTAAATTTACTTTCGACTAACAATTCCAAGATGTTCTTAGAAAAAATGACACAGCCTATGAAAAGAATTCTCATAATTGGTAACTAACATCAAAAAATGGTTTTTTTACATCTAAATTGTCGAAATCTAAATCCTTTAGATATTCGAATATTTTTTCTGAAGCACCACCTTCTCCATATGGATTAATTGTATTTTTCAAACTTTCTTGAAATTCGTTACTATATAACTTTTCCAAGGCTGACCGAATCGATGCATAATCACAATCTGCTTGGATTACGCTTGTCGCCATAATTCTTCCTCTTTGACGATCACCTAGGTTGATAGTTCCCTTTTTAAAACTTGGCACTTCCAATAAACCACTAGAAGAATTTCCAATGACTCCATCAACAAAGTTCAGAACTGATAAATACCGCTGGATACCAAGTGAAGTATGGGCAATCGCATGATCTGGATACGCTCTCACAAAATCATCGATCAGTTGGTTGATGATTCGACCGTTGGTGTCTGAGTTTGCCTTTGTAAAAATAACCCCATTCCCCTCTCCAACATACTCCTTTAGCACTTCCAAAAGTTCTTTGAATTGAACTTCAGACGTATCATGTTCCAATGTGGTAGGATGAAACGTAACCATCAAATTTCTATCTTTAAATTGAAAATTTAGAGAATTTTCCAACTCTAGAAGTGAGAATAATTTTATGTTTTGAATTATATCGACACCTAAACCACCGCATACTGTTACTCGCTCAGGACTTTCACCAAGCTGAATGACTCGTGTACGATATTCTTCATTCGCTACAAAATGCAAATAGGACATCTTTGTCACGGAATGACGAATTGCCTCGTCAATCAAACCTTCCGTTCTTTCACCACCATGTATATGAGCAATAGGAATCCTTGTTACCATGGCAGCTATAGCACATGCCAAAGTTTCATATCTATCTCCCACTAGAAATACCAAGTCTGGATTCATCTGCTCTAGTGCTTCTGTTATAGAAATTAAAGCTAGACCTATAGACTTTCCAATGGCTACAGAAGAATCAGAGCTTAATAGAATTTCTACCTTTCTATCGATTCGAAATCCATCACTTTCAATTTCCTTATAGGTAAGTCCAAATTCCGGGGATAAATGCATACCTGTCGCAATGATTTGTAATTCAAAATTCGGCGCATCATCAACCAATTTCATTAATCTTTTGAGTAAGCCGTACTCTGCTCTAGTGCCAGTGATAAAGCAAATTCTTTTATTCATAGCAGATGACTCTTTAAATTGAAGATTATAAAATGAGAAAATATCTTTTGTTTATATCTCAATCAGTTCATCTTCTAAAAAATCTTTGGGGGATGTTTTTCCTATTACCTCATCCCATCGCATCGGAGAAATTCCATTTCCAGGCCTTTTGGTTGTTACATTTTGTTCAGTAAAAATCTCACCTTTGCGAATGTTCTCTTTTGCAATGAGAGATTTACGGGCAATTGTCATATTTCTTATTTCGGAAGGAAAAGGTTTTTTCACACCGTCACCTAACGCAAGCTCAATATTTCTGATACCGCTTACCAATGCACTCAATTCATTAGGTTCTAAACTTGCCTTGTGGTCTGGGCCTGGTAAATTTCGATCGAGGGTAAAATGTTTTTCAATCATGGTTGCCCCAAGAGCCACTGCAGCTAACGATATTTCTATTCCAACCGTGTGATCTGAATAACCAACCTTAACTCCAAATGCGTTTTGAATCGCAAGCATCGCCCGCAAATTGACCTCATTCATCGGGGCAGGGTATTCAGTGGTACAATGTAATACAGTGATATTCTCTCGTTTAGTTCCAGCATTTTCTAAAACCAATAGAGCAGCTTCTATTTCACCGAGGTTAGACATCCCTGTGGAAAGGATCACATCCCCGTTAAGAGAGCCGATTTTTTTCAAGTAGGGATAATTTGTAATTTCGCCACTAGGAATTTTCCAAAGTTTGATCCCTAGTTGGATGAGTAAATCTATGCTAGGTAAATCAAACGCAGTAGATAAAAATTGAATCTTATTTTGTTTACAAACTTGAATTAAATGTTGGTGCATCTCATAATTCAACTCTAGTTTCTTTAACATAGAGATTTGTGATCCATCTTCTTTCATGTTTGCCTTTTGGTATTCCGCTCTGCCTGCAAGTTTCGAAGAAATCGAGTTTGACTGAAAGGTTTGGAATTTCACAAAATCGGCACCCGCTTTTGCGGCCACTTGAATGAGTTCTTCGGCAATTTTAAGATCACCGTTGTGATTTACGCCAGCTTCTGCTATAATTATTGTTTTTTGTTTCATTTGACTAATTGGTTTGCCTTTATAAAAGTTCCATCCGGGATTTTCGAACCTTGGACAATGACTGCTCCACTTCCGATAAAGACGTTCTCACCGATCTCAACATTTCCGTTGACAATGGCCCCAGTGGCAATATGGGAAAACTTTCCGATATGAACATCATGTTCAATGAGTGCATGATCATTGATAATACAGAAATCTCCTATCTTTGCATCAGCTTGGATAGTCGCCTGGTGCATAACAGTGATTCCTTTTCCTAACTTTGAATAGGAGGAAACAACAGCACTAGGAGAGATAATATTTGGGAGTTCTGCACCCAATGTAATCAATTCATTGGCTATTTTTTTACGAACTAAGTTTGATTGGATTTGACCCACTGTTATATGGAAGTTTTTGCATTTTTTAGATAATTCACTTAAATCGGAATCATTTCCCGATACTTTCACATCCAAAACCAAGTGACCGAGTGGTAAATTGGAATCAACAATTCCTAAAATTTCAAACTTAGTTTCTTTTCGAATGACATCAATCACTGATTTGCAGTGACCGCCTCCTCCGATTAGTATGATTCCTTCCATTTCACTCCACTGGGAATATTCACTAAACGATCAGCAATGTGATTCGTATTTTTTAATGAATCAGAAAAACAATTTTGATACATGGGTAATGTGTTTAGTGGATTCCAGGAAGGACGTGTCATCACTTTAGCCCCATTGGTTTCAGCCAGGAACTTGTCTCTATCTGATTTTGATTGAAACTCAACTGTATTTAGCCAGTAATTCGAAACCGAATTTTCTATTTCTTTTTTGAAAGTTACGTTGGTATTTTCAAAAAACTGAATATATTTTAGAGAAAGTTCTCTTTTCTCTTTTAAAAAATCATCTAACTGCTCCAACTGTGCACATGCAAGTGCGGCATTTAGATTGGGCATTCTATAATTGAATCCTAATTCATCATGAGAATATTCCCAAGGATGTGGAACTTTCGCCGTTGTGGTTATATGTTTTAATCTTTTTCCTAAACTTTCGTCATCCGTAACAACAGCACCACCTCCACCACAAGTAACGGTTTTATTGCCGTTAAAACTAAATACACCTAAACGACCAAAAGATCCAGTATGTTTACTTTTCACATAACTTCCCAGAGATTCTGCGGAGTCTTCAACCACATCTAATCGAAATCTCTCCGCTATATTACAAATTTCTTCGATCCTACCAGGATTTCCAAATGTGTGCATTGGAACAATGGCTTTGATTCGTTTTCCTGTTCGTTTGTTCGTAACAATTTGGTCTTTAAATTCGCACTCAGATTCCAAAAACAATAACAACGCAATTGGCGAAAGGCTCATGGAATCTAAATCAACATCAAGAAAAACAGGATCTGCACCTGTATACCTGATGGCATTGGCAGTCGCAACAAAACTTAAAGCTTGCGTAATGATCTCATCTCCCGCAGAGACTCCTAAACTATGAAGCGCAATATGAAGTGCAGCCGTTCCATTTACGGTAGCAATGGCATATTTAGCACCAGTGATCGATTTCATCATCACTTCAAACTGGTCTACATACGCACCAACGGATGAAACAAAGGTGGACTTTATAGTTTCAGTCACATAATGAATTTCATTCCCACGAAATACAGGCGCATGGAGGGGAATGAATTCATCAGCTGAATTGTAATGATCTCTAACTAGATCTAAAAACGATTTTATCATGGATAGTTGATTGTATAATTCCCATGAAAATTAATATCTTGTTCCAAATTTTTAAAGAGGTTCAACTGAAATGCTTCAATTAATTCTTTTACACCATCTTCCACTGTGTATTTAGGTTCAAAACCGAGAACTGACTTCACTTTTGAAAAATTAACTTTATAATTACGCGGGTCAGTTCCGTGTTCTTTAAAACTAACTTTAGAATTGGGAAGATACTTTAAAATAATATCCAAAATTCCTTGTTTTGTAAAATTATTGATTTCGCCACCTGCATTAAAAACTTCTTTATGAGTTTTTTCCTTAGGGGATTTCAAAACTATGTCAATTAATCTTGCGAAATCTTTTACATGGCAATAAGGTCTCCATGTATGAGCATCATATACAAGTAATTCTTTTCCTAAAATCAAATCCTTAGTAAACTCACTAACGGTAAGATCAAATCTCATTCTTGGAGATAATCCAAAGGCAGTTGCAAATCGCAAAACGACAGTAGAAAAATCAAAATTATTTTTTTCACTCAATAGTTCTTTCTCAGCTGCGACTTTCGCTTTAGCATACAAAGATAGCGGAGAAAGCTCAAAGTTTTCATCTGCAAGTTCATTGTTTTGAATCAGACCATAATTAGAACAAGTTGAAATGAAAATAAGTCTTTCAATTCCCCTTCCATTCATAACCTTGAATAGATTCAATATTCCATCATCATTAATCTTTTTAGATAATTCTGGGTATTTTTTTGTAATTGGATCACCAACTAAACCTGCAAGTAGCACAACAGAATCAATACCAACTAATGCTTTTTTTACTGCATCTTCATCACATAGATCACCAAAGATAAATTTGTAGTTTTCATTCAATATGTAAGGGATAACAGTGCGTTGGTTCTCATACAAAAATCCATCAAAACAAGTAACCTTATAGCCATTTCGCAGTAAAAAATCAGTGATCACTGATCCAACATAACCTGCTCCACCAATCAAAAGTATATTTTTCATATTTTTATTTTCCTTCCTAAAATGCATTCGGCAATTTCCATATCATCTAATTCATCAATATCAATCGAATAACGTAACTTTGATTCGAACAAATGGGTTTTTCCTTCGACAACAAAAGCTTTATTGTTTTTTAAAAAATCTACTGAAGCTAAGTAAAAAGAACCATCCAGAAAGTAATAAGTTCCTGTATAACCCTGCCTTCCCGTAACTTTTTCATTAGGTTTCTCTAAAAAAAACCATGAATCTTCACCTGCCTTAATACATTCAAATGGATGTTCTCGCATTAAAGTCACATTCACAAGACTCTCCATTTTTTTTTCTTTGAACCTAAGGATAGCACTTTGCACTTCTGATAAAATTCGAATGGGTGAGGTAGGTTGTAATAGTAAGACAGAATCAATTTGCACCTCATTCGATTTCTGAAACCACTCTAAAGCATGCATCACGGCATCAATCGTAGCGGAGGAATCACTTGCTAATTCCTTTGGCCTAAGATAATCGTCGTTTAATCCTAATGATCTTCCATAAGCCTTGATTTCGATATCATCCGTTGATAAAAACGGAATCACATTTTTATCTATTTTTTTTGCCAGTTCAATGGTATAAAAAAGTAATGGATTCCCTGCTATTTGGTATAAGTTCTTTCCAGGTATCCCCTTGGATCCACCCCTTGCTGGAATAAATGCTAAAATATTCATAATTTGGTTAACTTATAAAGGAGAACGGAATCACCATTCTTATGAAAGAATTTGACCTTGTCTTCAGTCTCAAATAGACCTTCCTTTTTTATAAAGCTATCGAACCCAGTTTCGCCATCTAAAAAGTTCCTAAAATACTTCTGGTCTCCAGGAAAATACTGATGGATTGCTAAAATACTTCTTCTTTCTTGATCTACTCTCATACATTGATGAATCTTTTTAAATACAGTAGAAAGGTCACTCACGAGATACCAAAGAACTTCAGAAAGAATCACGAGATCAATATCTTGATACGGTATAGAAGTCGAATTCAAAAGGTCAAAAGTTTGAAATTTTATGTTCTGATTTAATTTCTTTGCTTCATCAACAGCTAATTCGGAATATTCAAGACCATACATTTCAAAAGGAGAGATTTGATTCAGTTCAATTTTTGGATTAGATTGGTTCACCGAATTACGAGCGTTTAATAATGCCAAATATTTCTTGTAGAACAAATCAGAAAGTGATCCTTTACCTGATCCCAAATCTAAGATACGATTGTAGGAAGAATTTTCGTCTAGCAACAGTTCCAGAAACAATCGATTCGTTATGGAACTATTTTTTTCTTCACAACCCCACGGATCAGAAAGATCTTTATACATTTCTTCGAAATCGTATCTAGGATTTCCTGTATTTGGGTCGACCCAATATTCATTTTTGGACGCGTATTTCATAAATTATTCTGTAAAAAAGATTTAAAAAAATATAGTAATAATTTGAATCTAAATAGACTTAATGGTCGAATGGATACGTTCTTTTACTTTACCATCAGATAAGTCACCGTAAAGTTTTGTAGATATTTCCACGATCTCACGTTTTAGATCAATGTCATCTTCTAATAAAAGCCTAAACCGATCTTTAAAACTATCAAAATTTCTACAAATAATTCGCGATCCGAAATAATCAAATGTATCACAAATAACTGACTTAATATTATGAGAATAGTCATGAACTAATGTTGGCTTTCCAATGGAAATTGCCTCATCCATAAGCGAGGTATGTTTCCCTATGACTATATCAGAATTTTTAACTAAATAGTAACTATAAAATGAAATTCCATATTCCTTGGAAATTTTGATATTATGGAATTCCTTTAACCGATGCTTTATTGGAGAAAAAAATGGTAACTCCAACCAATCTATCATTTTATATCTTAAAGTGAAAAGTGAATCTTTAAATTCACTTGCAAGTGCCATAATTTCATCTAAAAAATGCTCCTGGGCTTGCCAATTCAGAAGAGGATTAACCTGGCTTTCTACCCAAGTCATATCGCAATGAAAACCTAACACTAAAATTCTTTTATTATAAATACCTACAGAATCTTTGTTCGAAATATTAGGGAACTTTCGGAAAAACTCATCTGTTCTGTATTGCCCAACCGAAAAAGATTTTTCGAAGAGATAATTTCTAGAGCTTTCCATAATCAATCGACTCTCGTTAGAGGATATGAGATATTGATCTAATATTACTGATGTAGATTTATAATATGCAGATATATACCTTTCCTGAACCCCTATAGTGAGGATATTACAAGACTCAAAGGCTAAAATTAAAGATTTAGGACAAATAATATCATAATCGATATAAGCTCTTTTAAGTTCTTTAAAATGGCCGAGATCCCTTCTATGTGCTTGAAATTTCAATGCAAGGATCCATATTTGAATCTTCAAAGGAAGAGAAGACAATTTTATTGATAGAAAATTTAGCACGAATACTAACTTAAGACTGATTAAAACTACATCTTTTACACCTAACTTCTTTGCAGGTGTCAGCTTAAACCAAGGTAGAACTTCCGATGGTGAATTATATCCAGAATAGTCAAAGTGAACTAAGTTTTTTGGTTCAAAAAAGGAATCTTTTTCACTATAGTACAAACCCTTTTCATACAAACTTCCATACTTTAAACCAGAATGAGTCACATAAGCATGTTCATATTTACCCCAGTCAAAATGAGGTTCAGAACGTAATTCTTCTTGTAACTTTGGCTTAAATAAAAGCAAACTTCGAATTTTTAAAAAGATACGAAATGCAACTTTAAAAACAAAAGGAAAAAAACCGAGAATGCCTGGAATAGGTATCACTAGCCTTAAACAGTTATCAGGAAGTTTAGGAATCGACAGATCATCAAAAGAGAAACTAATAAAAATGATTTTTCTATCCGGATAGTTTTCATGCCAAAAAATTAACTTACTACCTAAAGAAGTAAGCTTTAATGCAACAAAATCCAAAAGATATATAGACACCTTTTCATCTAAATTATTGACATTCGGAAACAAATTTCTTAATTTTTCAAATTGAAAGTGTTTTAGTTTTTTATCTAACCATATCCAGGAATATCCTTCGGGGTCACTATCGGCATCTGCGAATGTTGAAATCGTTTTGAGATCAGCAATCGGTAAGGGAATGATTCCAAATTTTTTCAAAAAATTTGCAAAGGTTTCGATTTCTCCGCTAGTAAGTTTTACGTAATAAACCCTTTGAAGGAATATTCTGATTAGTATGGCAAAGATAGAACTTACATAGGACAGTTCTGAAAAGATAATATCGAATGAGAAATGGAACAATTACTGATAGTATCCTTTTCCAATAAGAATGTAATTTTGATCTTGAAAATCTGGTCTTTTATTTGGAGTATATCGGAACTTACATTCGTTTTCGACAAGATCCAACCGAACCTGATCTACTTCAGATTTTCTACCATTTTCATTTTGAAATGGATCTGGATTCTTTAATTCCCATTCCCAATTTTCATTCCTAAACCATATTTTAGGATTTCGGTGTTGGTCTAACATAAATTTAAAACCATTTTTAGTCATTCCAATCCAATTTAAAAATTGGTTCAAATTTTTAGGTTCTTTTAATGAGTATTTTCTTATTAACTGAATTCCATCTTCCCTGCTGAGCCGACGGAGACGTATTTCTCGACAAACATGGTCAGTCACCTTTCCATATCCATGTTTAATAAACTTTATATAATCGTGAACATCAGAATAATTAAAGCAATCAACATCATTGTACGTATCAAAGGTTCGTGTTTGTTCACCACTTTCATAATCATAAAGCTCAATCATTTTCTCATGTTGTGCTTTGCTATCCCATCGAATATAATTGTTTAGATAAATTCCACGAACCCCGATTCGTTCAATCTCTTTGTCATGCGGATATCGAAACTGAACAATATCAGATTCTTCAATTCCATCAAATTCATCAATTAAATCTTCAGCTTCGAAACCCATCAAATCATGCTCTTTTCTGTATTTTCGGGTCATCTCTACTTCATTAAGATGAGAAAACATTCCAACTTGATCAACACCTTGGTGAGCACCCCAAATGATCAGTGGGATTTTAAATTTTACTGCGACTTGCACTGGATAAACAGTTTGGCCCGCAATACAATGCCAATAGATACTTCCCATTTTTCGAAGCGTGCCACGAGTAATTTTTTTTACCGTCTCTGGACTTACAGTGAGTGTCATGATATCAAGGTTAAATTTGATTCGAAGATTGGCTAAGTTGCGAATTCCCAGTTCCGTATTGTAGTGTTTGTTGTAAGTAACTAATAAAGGATTAAGACCTAATAAATTTTTTACCGTGTGAACGATAAAGTACGAGTCCCTTGCCCCGCTGACCGGAACAATACAATCATAGTTATTTCCAGATTGGTTACGGTAATCCTCTGCTATCTGCTTTAATTTTTGAAACCTCGTATTCCAATCCAGTAAGTCTTTTTCTTCATGGATTCGACATCCACTGCAGACTCCCTCTTCATCAAATGTAATATTGAGTGGATGAAGTTCTGAATATAAACAACGATTGCAAATCTTCATATAGTTTCTTTTTCAATTCGAAGAAAAAGCATTTCTTCTAAGATCTTATCATCTTTTTTCGTGAGTCTCATATCAGAATCAAATGTATTCTCTGAATAATTTGCATAAGTTTCTAAACGAATATTTCCATTTTTGTAAACAATAGATTTTGAAACATTAACACTGTGCTCCGTAAAATGAAAGAAGTTAGAAGCAGCTGCCGCGGAAACATTAGTTTTTGAAAAAACGTGAACCATATCCGAAGCATTTTTTGCACCACCGCAACAAATCACCGGTATATGGACTGAATTTGTAACCGACTCAATCAAATCCAAATCATAGCCTAAATAAGTTCCATCCCGATCCACTGAGTTCAAAAAAATTTCACCAGCACCATTGTTTGCAAGTCTATTTGCGTAATCAGCAGGATCCATTCTAATCACTTGTTTTTTTGTATAATCGTAAACCTGATAACCACTTGGAGTTTTAGTTACATCAATGGAAGCAACTACGCATTGATTCCCATAGGCCAAAGCAACTTCCTTAACGAAGGAGATTTCATTGTAAGCAATATGATTTAAGGAAACTTTATCGGCACCAGCGCTCATCAATTCATGCACTTGGTCCATTCTCCTGATCCCACCACCAACGGTAAGCGGAACGTAACATTTTTTTGCTGATTTACGAATCAAATCGTAGTTAGGTTGCTTTTGATTATTTGTGGCAGAAATATCTAAATAGACAATTTCATCAATACCCCACGAGGTAAGAAATTCTAATGCGATTTCTGGTTTACCTATAGGCAAATATTTACGAAAGCCGATACTCTGGACTACGATATCGTCCTTCACGATGACAACTGCTATGATTCGTTTTTTAAGCATGATTTATATGGAAGATAAAAAACTTCTAAAAAGTTTCAAACCACTAATATGGCTTTTCTCAGGATGGAATTGTACGCCAAATATATTATCCTTCTGGACAGAGGCTGTGATCTTTGTTCCATAATCACACCAAGAAGAGATAAATTTTGAATCGCATTCGAAGTGATAACTGTGATCAAAATAAAAATGAACATGATCGGTGTTATTTTTAAATAATGGTTCGTCCTTTTCGATATTTATATCGTTCCAACCGACATGTGGAACGGGAAATTGATTATTGGTATCAATTTTTTTAACTTTTCCTGGAATCCAGTTAAGACCTTCGTGAAGTCCATTTTCATCTGAACTTTTTGCAAAGAGTTGCATACCGAGACAAATTCCAAGGATTGGTTTTTTCTTCACTAGAACTTGTTCATTTAAAACCGATACTAATTGCCTTTTTGCAAGCTGATTACAAGCTTCATCAAAAGCACCAACGCCAGGAAAAATGAGAGCATCCATTGTCTCAATCTCTCTTTCATTGTCTGTGATCAAAACTTTTGAATAATTTAAATAAGAAAGTGCATTGAAAATGGAGTAAGTATTTCCAACACCGTAATCAATGATACCAATTTTGAGTTTGGAATTCAAAGTCCCACACCTACCGTAAATTTCCGTTTGTATTCACCCAGAGATACTTTTTCAAATAAATCCTTATTGACTGATTGATCGACTTGTTCCCAGAATTCTCTAACTGAGATGCCTATGTAATTTGCAAATTTTTCAATATAATACGGAGAACAGGTTCCATCATATTTTTGAACCAATGAAATGCCCTCCTCCCGAGTCATTAATCCATTTCGTATTTCTTCGTTCACATAATCAGTGATACGTCCAAAACCAAACTTTAGGTATTTGATCATTTGATTGAAAGTAACAAAATCTTCATCTAACGAGGTAATACCGTAAGGATCTCCGATTTCCCAAGGTTTTTCATCGCGAATATCTAACCCACGGAGAACAGAATAGTTCCCATTATTCAAAAGTGACCAATCCTTCCAAAAGTATCCAAGGAATGTAATCCGCAAGTTTGCTTGTTCCATTTCCTCTGGGCTCGGATAACAATACTGGAGAATTTGATTTTTCTTAATTTCTTCAGAAAGAAGCCAAGTTATATCCCCTCCATTCAAAGTATTCATTTTCCGAAGGTTGTTTCCATCACTTCCACTTTTTCCCAATATGGCTGTTTCACCCAATTGTAATGCAGAATTTTCCCCCCACCAGATAAGTGGGATCTGGTAGGCAATTGCAAATTTGGGAACACTGCTAAATAAAGCCAACTCAGTAGAACGGAAACTATTGGTATACTGCCTAAAACCTTTTCGCTTTAGGTCTCTCCAAATCCCAGGTGCAGGGTTGATCGTAACACAATCAAAACCATGAGAAATCATATTGGATATATTTTGGACACCTCGCTGTGTGACTTGCTCCGGAGGATAACCAAGGGAAACAAGAAGTGGCTTCATTTTTAAAGTCTCTTTAACAAAGAGAGCTTGTCTTAAACTGTCTTTCCCACCACTAACGCCAATGATACAATCATATCCTGAATGATTGTTTGCCTTTCCGAAATTAACAATCGATCCCAGTTCCTTTTTACGGTCCTCCCAATCTACGTCTTTTAACGATTCATGGTATTTACATGCAGGACAGATCCCATCACTAAGAAAGACAGAATTTGGTCTTGTATCAGGTTGTAGGCAAGTTTTACAAAATTTCATTTATTTTTAATGTTGTAATAGATAATTTCTAACATCTATATTGTTTCTAATTCGAAAACTAATATGATTCATTTGATTCATCATAAACAGGACTCCTTATCAAACAATAGAATTTTAAAGGATATTTTTTGCCATTGAACTAAATGGAATTAAAGGCAAGTCCTTCACCCCAACATCTCCCAACTTAAACCCGTTCCCCTCTTCACATCTTGATTCACTCTCTTACCAATCACTATATCAAAAAACTTAGGTGGTAACCCAAGACCTGGCCGAATGCTTCTCACATTATTTTCTGTGATCATATCGCCAACTTTCATATCTTCCACGACATACAAAGACCTTCGAAACACTAACGATGCTTTTTCTTTTTCAGTAGGTCCGTAATTAATCTTACCCAAAGCTTGCCATGCTCGTTCCGTTTCAATGACAAGTGCTTTCATTTCCTCAGGTTCCAGCGAAAATGTAGAATCGACTCCTCCATCTTCCCGATTAAGAGTAAAATGTTTTTCGATAACAACCGCACCTAAGGCAACGCTTGCCACAGAAACCCCAATCCCCATGGTATGATCTGAGAGCCCGATCTCGCATTGGAAGAGTTCGCGCATATGGGGAATTGTGAGTATATTTGTCGTCTCGGGAGTTGCAGGATAAGTACTCGTGCATTTTAATAGAATAATTTGTTCGTTCCCCGTGCTTCTAATAGTATCCACAGCCTCAGCAATTTCTTGCACAGTTGCCATTCCAGTAGAAACAATAATTGGTTTACCTGTGTTTGCTACCTTTTTGATGAGAGGAAGATCTACGTTTTCAAACGAAGCAATTTTGTAAGCAGGCACATTTAATTCTTCCAAAAAATCAACTGCGGTAAAATCAAAGGGACTGCTAAAACAAAGAATTCCTTTCTCTTTACACCTGTCCATAATTGGTTTGTGCCATTCCCAAGGAGTATATGCTTGTTTATAAAGATTATGAAGTGTCTCTCCTTTCCAAAGGCTTTTAGGATCGGAAATAAAAAATTCACCCTCTGATTTATCTATGGTAATCGTATCTGCAGTATACGTTTGCAATTTGAGTGCATGTGCACCAGACTCTGCTGCCGCGTCCACGATCTCAAAAGCCCGCTCAAGAGAATGATTGTGGTTGCCAGACATTTCAGCAATGATGAAAGGCTTATGATCTCTTGATATTGAAACATTGGATATTTTTATCATAGGTTAACCGAGTTTTTTTTGAAAAATATATGTATTTTGGTCATAATCATTTTGTAAAAACTGATTAGACAGAAAGCATTTAGCAGATGCAATATTCTGTTTTTTTACTAGACCAAAAACAAAGATGCTATTATGGGGAATTCTTGTAATTTCAGATAGTCCTAATCGGATAATTTCTTTTCCAAGTCCTTTTCCTCTTTGACTTGCCGAAATAGAAAAATTAATTTTGAAACCATTTTCCGATAAATCGAATCGAATGACTCCAGAGGGTTGCCCAGATAATTCCAAAATATACCAAGGAAGACCCTCGTTTATTTTCTTTTGGAACCAAATTTGATGGCTCTCAAAATCAACCATTTGATGATTGAAAGAATTTTTTCTAACTTCAGGTTCATTCACCCAACCAAACAGAAGTTCGCAGTCAGCAATCGAAACAGGTCTGAGGTGAAGGTCCAATTTTTATACCTAATCGATATACGTGCTATGAAAGAAATTGTTTTTCAGCATCTCTACTAGTTCTTTTGGTTCGCTTACGACTTGGCCTTTTTGAAACTCCACAAAACCACGAATATTACCTTCTTGATTCTCTGCAGTTTTAATCATCACCATCGGAACTTTACATTGATCCAATTCATATGTGGTCTGCCCACCTGCGGTGATCGCAAAATCCATTTGGATCATTAAGTCGCGCATTTGAATGGCGGAAAGATTTTTGTAAAAGAATGTATTGTTATTAGATAGCTCTTTTAATTTCATTTCGTTCGTAAACCCAGGACCAACAACCAAATGTTTTTCTATTCTGGGAAAGTTTTTTACTAACAGAGAAAGGATCTCTTCGGAAAATAAATGCGGATCGCTACCACCGAGTGTCACCAAAATCTTCTGGGGAGGATTGTTTTTCTTTGGGATTTCAAATTTTTCTCGAAAGGGTTTTCTCAGTAAAACCTGGTCTTTACCCGTTAAAATTTTGTATTTTTTAGTATTGTATTCTAAATAAAGACCTGGATAACCTGGATTCAATATTGTGGACTGGGTGGGATAGTCAAGACGGCAGTCGTCATCAATGCAAATAAGTTCAGAGCAAAAATCTTTTAAAGTATTATAAATTTCTAATTCTGCTAAGTAAGAATCCACATAAAAGATTAATTCACTTAGGTCTGTTATTTGGCGATACTCATCCAGGAAATTTTTAAGCTGATTCTTATCTTTCCAATTGATGAACTGAACCTGGCATGGAAAACTCCAATTTGACGATGTATGATCTGTATGTAATATCAATTGAATGGAAGATTCACCCTCTTCCAATAGTTTTTCAGCAAGAGCAGTACACCTACCCAAATGACCAAGTCCTGTGGTAAGGAGTGCTTCTGTGAAAATCAAAGTAGGCATTGTAATATTTTTTGAATTATTTATGCAAGGTCAGTTCATACTACTGATCATCGTGTATAAAACTTCGGCTCTCTCCCAATCGTCCTGTGTGTCTATATCTTGGACTCTCCATCTCGGAAGTTCAACAATGGAAGACCAATTGTCAAATATCCGTTTGCCTTCAATCCAAGCACTTGGTTTTCCAAAATAAAACTGCCCTGCATCATGGAAGGCTTCTGGCAAATCCTGGGAACGAGTACCAAAATGTTCCGGAAAAAACATTTCTATTTTACCATCTGTATCTTTTTTAAAACCTCGGAAGATGGGAAATCCAAAGGAGGTGGCAGAAAATACATATTCCCATCCCCCTTCACGGAAACTCTTTTCAGCACTGATTAAATCATTTTTTAAAATAAAAGGAGCAGTGGCATAAATACAAGCTACACATTCGGTAGAAATGCCTTCCTTTATCATCCATTGTATGGCATGTCCAATCACAGGAATCGTTGCTGTCTGATCGTCAGACAACTCTTTTGGTCTCATAAATGGCACTTCAGCACCATAGTGCCTGGATACTTCTGCAATTTCCAAATCATCTGTTGATACAATCACTCGGTCAAATAACTTCGATTGGATGGCAGTTTCTATCGAGTAGGCTATCATGGGTTTTCCATGAAACAATTTGATATTTTTGCGAGGGATTCTTTTACTCCCTCCCCGGGCAGGAATGATACAAGTATTCACTAAAATAGAACCTGATGCCCAATGGGAGTAATCAAAGTTTCTTTCACTCGTTCCATATCCTCATTCGTTAACTCTGGATATATGGGAAGACTGATACATTGATTATAATATGATTCTGCATTTGGGAAAGAAGAAGGCAAAAACGAATATTTTTTTTGATAGTATGGTTGGCGGTAAATCGGAATGTAATGTACGTTTACAAGGATTCCCCCTGCTCTCAAACGTTCAAACACTACTTTGCGATCAGCCAACATTTCTTTTTCTTTTACCTGAATCACGTATAAATGTGACGAGGAACGATTGTATTCCATTTGCTTTGGTAAAATCAAAGGAAGATCAATTAATATCTTATCATAATAGTTTTTAATTTCTTGCCTTCTCTGAACAATCGAATCTAATCTTTTTAATTGTGAAACACCTAAAGCAGCTTGCAGGTCATTCATTCGATAATTATAACCAAGGTCAATTTGTTGGTAATACCAAGGACCATCAGGAGGTTCTGTCATTTCTTTAGGGTTTCTTGTGATTCCATGACTTCTAAGTCGGTAAATGGTATTTGCCAATTCGTCATCACTAGTTGTACACATTCCACCTTCGCCAGTGGTAATAATCTTCACAGGATGAAAACTAAACACAGTAATGTCACTGAACTCGCAGGAACCTACTTTATGATTTTTGTAAGTACTACCTATTGCATGGGAAGCATCTTCGATAATTCTGAATCCAAACTCTTTACTTAATGTGGAGATTTTTTCCATGTCACAACTCTGACCAGAAAAATGCACAGGGATTACCACTTTAGGAAGTTTGTTCTCTAACTTTGCTCTTTCTAATTTCAAAGAAAGTGCATCTACCGACATATTATATGAAACAGGATCAATATCCACAAAATCAACATCTGCACCGCAATACAAGGCACAGTTGGAACTTGCAACAAAGGATATGGGACTAGTCCATACAATATCACCAGGGCCTACATTCAGGGCTAAACAAGCCAGATGAAGGGCTGAAGTGGCACTATTTACGGCAATTCCGTTTTTAACACCGACATACTCGCATACCATCTTTTCAAACAACGGCACGAGTGGTCCTTGTGTAAGAAAATCAGATTTTAGAACCGACACTACTGCATCGATATCCGACTGATCAATACTATGTCTTCCATAAGGAATTTGGTTTTTCATGTTTGTTGGATCACTTTCCCTTCGGATAATTCAATTTTTTGCTCGCATCCATCGATCGTAGACAACCGATGGGCTATTATGAAAATCGTAATCGATTTATCTAGCGAATCGATTGATTCCATAACTGCTTTTTCCGTGTCGTTATCTAAAGCACTCGTTGCTTCATCTAAAAAAATCACTTCCGCATCTTTGTATAATGCTCTTGCGATACCTATTCGTTGCCTTTGTCCACCAGATAGTTTTACACCTCTCTCTCCGACAAATGTATCATAACCATCTGGTAACTGCTCGATGTGTTCAGATATTTGCGCTTTCTTCGCTGCAATTTTTAATTTTTCAAAATCGATTTCTTCTTTTCTATAACCAAAGGCAATGTTTTCGGCAATGGAAGAATCTGACAAAAAGATATTTTGCGGCACATGTGCTATGTTGTTTTGCCAGAGTCTTAGATTTTCTTCATTCAACTTAATTCCATCTACGTGAATATAACCTTTGGAAGGCACAAGTAGCCCCATCAGCAAATCCATAAGTGTACTTTTTCCACTTCCCGTTTGCCCAACAATTCCAACCCTACTTCCTTTAGGAACTGTTAAACTCACATTTGAAATCACTTCTTTCTTAGATTCCTCATAACTGAAACTTATGTTATCAATTTTTATCTCATGTTTGAAAGTTAATTTTCCAAGTTGTCGATTTGAATTCTCCATCTGAATCGGTTGATTCAATAATTCTACAACATTCGACAAATTTTCCCGACCAGCTCTTAGATTTGACCAAGAATAATAACTTTGTTGTAAAATAGGTAAAACCCTTTGCGCTGCAATGGCGAGTGACCCCAAAATGGGAAGTGCAGACATTAGTGAATCAGTTGATCTTCCAAAATGATAGGCAAATATTCCGATCAATGCCATACCCAGTGACTCTACTACATATCTCGGACTGGCACCATAATAATAATTTTCTGCTGAAGCCTTTCTATAAAGTGAATCCGAAACACGGTAGGTATTCAAAAAATAACTTTGTGTTCCATCTAACAAAATATCGCGAATCCCACCCATACCTTCCTGGAGAGATTTCTGAACAGTGGTTAAATTTTTTGTTAAAATTTCTCCATTTTTTTGGAGTTTTGTTTTTGAATACAATGCAACAAAAATATAGAGTATTATAAAAAACGAGAATGAAATCAAAGTAGTCTTTGTATCTATCACCAACAATCCAACAATGATAAATAATAAAATTACTACCGAAGAAAGCAGAGTTAAAATGGGAGTGACAATCTGAGTGACAACGCTACTGGCCTTTGACGTAATTCCAGTGATCACCTCTGCACTATTTCGGTTAATATGCACATAATAAGGTTGAAAAAGTGTTCTTTTGTATATTTCGTAACTGATGTCTGCACCAATACCAAATGACAATCTAGTGGTGGCATAAATCAATAAAAGTCTCATTGCGCCAGAAACTAAAGACGTAAGTATAAACCCAGCAGTCACATAAACCAATACTGACAAAGGATCATTTACTTCTAATACCTTCCACAAATACTGTAGTTCTTCCAATTTAAAAATCTGTATGGGATTGGTAAGAGCCCCTAAAAAAGGGAATACTGCTCCTATACTGAAAATTTCTGCAACAGATGTGAAAATTATTAAAACGAACAGTAAAAACAATTGCTGTTTTCTGCGCAGCTTAATTGAATTCCAAAAACTAAGATATAGTCCATCTAAAACCACAATAGAGAATTTCACAGATTTATCCTATCCAACCATCCTTACAACTTCCTCTGCTATCGCAGGAGAAGAGGTAAGCCCAGGACTTTCAATCCCTAACAAATGGATCCAGTTCGATTCTTTATGAATCACGAAATCCTTTACAGCTTCTCCATTCAAAAACAAACGAGGTCTTAATCCTACATATCCCGCACTCAAATCTTCTTCTTTATAAAAATCTGTTATCTTCCTTAACGACTCAAAATAAACGTTTCTCGATGTGATTATATTATAATCATCTTTCGAGAAAGCCCAGTTCGAATTGGGACCTGCGTATGCATCTCCTCCCAAATGGAAAGTATAATGAACACCCAATGCCGTGGACGTTTTTAATGGTAATGGATAAACTAAAGTTTCATATGGAAGTTGTTTGTTTAATCGAAAGTATTCACCCTTATTAGGTTTTATTTCATACTTATGATTCATTAAGTCATTTGAAGCTAATTCGTCTGAATATAATCCACATGCATTAACAAAATAGTCTGCTTCAAGCTCTTCTTTAATATTTGATTGTAAGTCCAGAGCAAATACTCCACCGTCCTCTCGAATCACTTTTTTGTTCTTCAAGATTTTTACACCGGCCTCTTCTCCCAGTTGCCATAATACTTTTAGATAAGTAGGAACGTCAACAATACCTGTTTTTGGGATCCAAAGTGCAGTATTGCCCAAAACATGCTTCCAGTGATAACCTGGATTAGACTTAAGTTCTAAGTCAGGGATTCCTAATCGATTACCATTAGCAAAAAGTTTTTCGATTTCAATTTGTTTGTCTTTTTCATCTTCAATTGTATCTGATAATCCCGTCGTTATTACTTTGCCACAAATGGAAAACGGTATCTTATTTTTTTCGAAAAAAGGAATCGCAACTTCATAACCGCGAAAACAAAACTTTGATTTCAAAGAAGTTTCGTCGTAGTAGATTCCAGAATGTAAAACTCCAGAATTACGTCCACTGATACCGTCACCTGCATTTTCTGATTTTTCGAATACATATACTTCGAATCCAGCTTTTGCCAAAAGATAAGCGATCCAGGATCCAATGATTCCAGATCCAACCACAATTACCATCCCCTAAACCACCTTCTCCCATTTCCCACCACAAAAAAAACCAATCAAGTTCTCTGCTGCTTCCCTCTCCATATCTTCCCTACAATCATTGGAACAAGAACCCATATGTTGGGTTAGAATTAGATTTTCCGATCCCACTAACGGTCCCTTATACGGCTCTTCTTCAAATACGTCCATTGCCGCAGCGGAAATTAAGTTCTCCTCTAAAACTCTATACAAATCCTTTTCGTTAACAATACCACCTCTTGCAGTATTGATTAAAACTGCATTTGGTTTCATTAATGACATTGTTCTGTAGTCAATTAGATTTTTATTAGCTTCTGTTAGAGGAACATGGATTGTAATAGCATCTGAACTTTTCAACAGAACTTCAAGTTCCACTTGCCGAATTTCTGTTGGATTCCAATTTTTACCTAGAGATAAATTCAACTTATGTATGCTAGATGAAACCTGATTCAATTGATGGATCAATTCAGTTTGGTCCATTAAATCGCAAACTAGAATTTCTTTTGGCAAATACCCGAGAAGATGCGAAGCCACTCTCTTTCCAATCCGTCCAAACCCTAAAATACCGATTGTCGAACCACCAATTCTTTCTCCGTATGGTCTTGTCCACTCACCTTTTCGGATTTCTCTATCCGCATATGTTACTTTTCGCATCGCATCCACGATTAAACTGACAGCTAACTCAGATACTGCGGGAGAGACCGCATCAGGAGTATATGCCACAGAAATTCCTTTCTCTTTACAGAGTTCAAGAGGAACACTATCGAGACCCACTCCAACACGAGAGATGAGTTTTAATGATTTTGACTCTTCCACTAAAAGTGTTAGATCTTCAGTCCCGGCAATCAGAGCATCAAAGCTTCCTGCTGCCTCGGCTACTTCATTTGGTTTCATTTTCCGGCCGAATGGATTTACGGTCACTTGAAAGCCATTCGAGATCAATAGATCCATGGCTTTAGGGATTGTGCGGCAAAACGGAAAGGTAGAAACAAAGACAGATTTCATCGGGATCAATCATGAATTAGCGGGAATTTAAGAATACATACAGAAACATATGATTGTTCAAACAACACTAGGCAAGTTACGTAAGAATTCCTTTTTGGATAAAATCTTTATACGCGAAACTAACTCCATCTTTTAGCTCAACCTGGTGTTTCCATCCCATTTTGTGGAGTTTGGATACATCGAGTAATTTCCTAGGTGTTCCATCTGGCTTTGTTAGGTCAAAAACCAAATTTCCTTGGTAACCCACAACTTCCTTCACTGTTTCTGCAAGTTCTTTGATGCTCACTTCAATCCCAGAACCAACATTGACATGTTCACCACCTTTTGGATCTCCTGTTACATCGTAATTATCCATTAGAAATACGCAGGCCCTTGCCATGTCTTCTGAATACAAAAATTCACGAAGGGGTTTACCAGTCCCCCAAATCACAACTTCGGGTAACTTGTTCACTTTTGCTTCATGGAACCTTCGAATGAGTGCAGGTAACACATGTGAGTTTTCAGGATGGTAATTATCCCCTGGGCCATACAAATTTGTTGGCATCACTGAGATAAAATTTGTACCATACTGACGATTGTATGATTGGCACATCACAATCCCTGCAATTTTTGCAACCGCATAAGGTTCGTTTGTTGGCTCTAATTTACCATCTAAAAGTTGGCCTTCGTCCATAGGTTGTTTGGCAAATTTAGGATAAATACAAGAGGATCCCAAAAAACAAAGTTTTTTGATTCCATAACGGTATGATGCATCGATGATATTATTTTGGATTTGTAAGTTTGAAAAAATAAATTCTGCAGGATAGGTATTGTTTGCATGTATCCCACCTACTTTTGCGGCAGCAAGGAATACATACTCAGGTTTTTCTTTTTGAAAAAATTCTAATACTTGGGATTGGTTTTGTAAGTCCATCTCTGCATGAGATTTACCAATTACATTCATAAATCCATTTTGGTTTAGAATTTTAACAATAGCAGATCCAACTAAACCTTTATGGCCTGCTACATAAATTTTGGATTGTTTTTGCATCATAATATGGTATTTATTTTGTTTTTTTGGCGAGATCGATTCACGGTATCGAAGCCATCAGTTACAGTTAAGATTTAAATTTGATTGTTTAACTTAAACTTTCCAAACTCTCACCTAACTTCTCTACTTCAGCCCGAAGAGCTTCGTATTCTCTTTTTTTCTTTTCATAAAAATGAAGAGTCATCCTTGCTTTTTCTTCGATTCCTTGTGGTGTGAGTAAATATGTGTATGCGAGTTTGTTTTTATTATTACGAAAATTATTCATTTTGATAAGCCCTTTGTCGAGGAAAGCTTTCAAAATATAATTCACCTTTCCTAAACTGAGTCCCAACACATCAGACGCATCTCTTTGTGATAAATGGGGGTTCTCATCAAGTAACTGAAGTAACTTGAGGTGGTGGTCACTGTATTCGTATTGTTCTTTCATGGAGGAAGTGTGCCCAGTTTGGACACCAAAGTGGAAAAGGAATGCCAGGTTTTGGGTGGATCCCAGGCATAGCTTCGCCCCCTGAGTCCCATTCTTTGTCAAAATGTGTTCAGTCTTTGAACAAAGTAAAGAAATTTTTGTTCATAAAATGAACGAAAATTCTGATGCCCCCTCCCATCATCTGTTTCAAAAGGAAAAACGTCCCAACCAAAAACCAAATCCCAGAAGGAATGAGAGAGAGGAAAAGAAAGAAGGAGGAAGTGGATTGGACATAATCTTCCTTTGTTTCATAAAGAGAAATCCAGACAACATTGCCTTTTTGGGTTTCTGGATATTTTTGTTCCCACGTTTGTAGGAGAATGGGGAAATCAATAGACTCTGGTAAGATTTTGGCAAATCGAGGTTTCACCCCAAGTTCTAACCAATTGTGGAAACGAAACAAATTTTGGTCCAAAAAGAAGAATCGAATTGGTTCCGACGGGTCCTTATCTGACATAAGTGGGATCATCTCATAAAAAGAAGTATGGCTCGTGTCCCTCCCCTTGGCATCGCGGGACTTATGTTGGATCGCCTTCGATAGAATCAAATTCTTGTCGAGTGTATACCCCTCTAACTCCAAAAATTCAAATCCATTCCTGGGTTCGTTTTTTGGAAAACCTTCGGGTGGCACTTCCCATACGGATTTTAAAGTCTTGAGTTCTGCACGAAAGGTAAACTGAAGGACCCAAATGGAAACAAAAGAAAGGGACAAGAGAACCAACCATTTTCCTAAAATCCGAAACAAACAAAGGACACTGGCAATATAAACAAAGAACGAAACAAGAATGGAAATTAAGTTTTCCCATTCCAACCATCCTAGATACCCTAAGTAGGTGGAAAAAACCATCACAACGGATATGAATAGAATGGAAACTGGTTTGTTTCCTTTCATAGAATTTGATCCCTGAATCCAGACATGAGTGAAGGCATTCCACAATCTAAAATTTCTATTGTAAAGAAGATTGTACAGTTTGGTCGGAAACATTCCGAATTTTGTGGAACTGTTCTTTAATCATCAAATGATGCGTTTTACGATTGGATGGAAACGAAAACAAACGCCTTTTTATCTCGAGAGAATGCTATTGACTTTTCTTCCTTTCCAAAAGAAACCTACCTCAATGAAACCCAAAAAACATACGATCCCTTATGACTTTCTCATCAAACTCGTAAGTTTAGCAAAAGGACTTGTTTTCCATTCCATAGAAGAAAACTTCCCAGAAACAAAAGAAGAATTAGAAGCCCCTTATCCTTCTGCTCTCCTTTGTAACCATGTATCAGAAGCTGACGTTGTCTCCCTTTCCATGGTATACCCAAGACTCAATCCTAAAATCAAAATGATCATCCCTGCCAGAGAAGATATCCTACTTCCTGGGTTTTTACAAAAAGAATTTCGTGCAAAAGGAATCATGAAGTGGATTTTCAAATTGATCGATGCTACAAATATCATACCGATTTTATTACGGTATATTGGAGCAGTCCCCATCAAACGCCCGTTTCGTGACAATGCGAGAGAACTCATTAAAAAAGGGGAACTTCGTGACAAAGTGGATAGTGAATGGACAGATATGGTTACTCACATTCGAAAAGGTCGCAATTTGTTTATGTTTCCAGAAGGCACATACAACCATGATGGATTTCTAAACCAAGTAAAACGTGGAGCTTACCACATCAAATCAAAGGTTGATAAACTTCATTTTAATAGTTTTACACTTACCTATGATCACTTATCTTACCAAAAAACAAAACTATACATTAAGTATGGTAAACCTTTTGAAATTCCGAATGAGATGCCAGCAGACCAAGTAGTGAAACTAGTTGCGGAAACTTTGGGAAAACATTACACAGTTACGATTGGAAACCTAACTTCTTTTTTATTACTCAAACTGGAAAAAGAAACCAAAATCAAAAAACAACAAATCATTCAGTTATTGTCCCAATTTAAATCACATATCGAAAACCAATTTCCAGAAATTACCATTGCTTCTGAATTACGAAAAGAAACATTTGTTTCACAATTAGAAATCCTATTTGCAAAACTGAAAAAAGTAAATTTGATTGATTGGGAAGGCGAAATCATTCGCACAAAAGAAGTTTTGTATCATATTCCCAAATCATTACACAATTTAAAAAAATCCAATATTGTCTTGTATCATAAAAACCAACTCACTGCTCATTTCGCAAAATTGGAAAGCATTTGGAACCAAATTCCATTAGAAAAAGGATTTGAGGTAATAACATGAGACCCATGAAACCGATTCGACTGATTTTAGTATCCACACTTTTTTTCATTGGTTGTGGTTCCATTTCTAGAGGGTGTGCTAAATACTTTGGTTATGACGAAGTATGTGTGGATGGAGTGAAATACATTCAGTTTACTTCTGGTGCGAGTGTAAAATACAATCCAGATGGAAGTATAGCCACCTGTCGTTAACGTTGATTTGTCTTTTGTGATCCCCTTCCTTTGGTGACTTCCCAAAGTAGGATGGAACCAGCACAAGAAACATTGAGTGAGTTCACGACACCAAACATTGGAATTTTAACCATTGAGTCGCAGAGGGATTGTAATTGTACACTCATCCCTTTTTTTTCATTCCCTAAGATCAGTAAAATTGGGGATGTTAACGTTTTCTCTCGTAAATCAAACTCACCGCTGGAATCGGTGCCAATCACACTGAGTCCACTTCGTTTTTTTTCCGACTCCACAAATAGATTCAACGTTTCAAAATTGGGAACAAACACAAGTTGTGTATGAAACAAACTCCCTAAACTCGAACGGATCACCTTGGGGTCATATACATCAATGGAATGACCGATGACAAACACGAGATCGACTAAAAATGCATCCGCAGAACGCAACAAAGTTCCAAAATTTCCGTAATCACTTGGCCGATCAAATAATAGATAGAATGGATTCTCATTTGGTAAGAGGGATTTTTTTTGAATCAGTCCATTTAGGTCCAATTGGTTTTTGATTTTGGCAGTTACGATGAGTTCAGATGGAGTTTCTTTTTCGGAAAGTTCTAAGTACAATTCATCTTTCACTTCAAAAATGTTTGCATCGCTTTGGTTTTGAATCACTTCCTTTGCCCAGGAAGACAAGGCAGTTTTTTCTCGGAACAAAATCCGAGTGATTTTCCAACCAGCAGTTAACAACTGCTTTATGGGCTCTGTACCTTCAACAAAAACTTCTTTTTCCTGACTCCGTTTGGTTCGGTTTGTTTGAAGTGCAGAAATGATTTGGAATTCTGCATTCCGAACCGACATCTTTAAAGGTTTCAATTTTATAATTTGATTCTTAGTTCCAAAAAAACTTTAGTTCTCTAAATGGAAACGGCAAGCCTTGTTCCTTGGTCTATCGCACGTTTTGCATCTAATTCAGAAGCAAGGTCAGCTCCCCCAATTAAGTGTACAGGAATTTTTGCTTTTTGTAAGGGTTCGAGTAAAGCACGGTTTGGGTCTTGGCCTGCACAAATCACAACGGTATCACATTGAATTTTTTTAGTTTCCCCTTTGACTTCAATTACAATTCCATCTGATTCAATTGCCTTGTAGGTAACTCCTGAAATTTGGTTTACCTTCCTGTCCTCTAAAGATGTTTTATGGATCCATCCAGTTGTTTTTCCAAGGGTAGCACCAAATTTACTATTTGAACGTTTTAACATAGTCACTTCTCGAACACCTGTTGGTGTTTCTTTGGAACCAAGTCCCCCATCTTTATCAATCGTTTTTCGTATCCCCCACTCTTTGAGGTAATAATCAGTTGTAAAACTATGACCAGGATCAGTGAGTAAAATACTAACATCAAATCCGATACCACCTGCACCCATTACCACTGCACGTTTTCCAACAGGTTTCCCTTTTAAAACAACATCCACATAACTAAGAACATTTGGTCCATTGATACCTGGTATCTCAGGAATTCTTGGGATCACACCTGTCGCAAGGACCACTTCTTCGAAACCTTGTTCGATCAATGATTCACTTGTGATATAGGTATTGAGTTTCACTTCAACTCCATATTTTTTTAACATAGTGTCAAAATAACGAATGGTTTCTTTAAACTCTTCTTTACCAGGGATACGCCTAGCAATATTCAATTGCCCACCTAACTCTGGTTGTGCATCAAAAAGTGTTACAGAATGTCCACGTTCCGCTAGTGTTTTTGCACAAGACATGCCACCGGGACCAGCACCAACAACTGCTACCTTTTTCACATGACCCGTTTTTTGAATGTTCAATTCGGTTTCATGGCATGCTCTTGGGTTCACCAAACAACTTGCCGTTTTTCCTTGGAAAATATGATCCAAACAAGCTTGGTTACAGGCAATACATGTATTGATCTCTTCCGGTTTTCCCGCCATTGCCTTCTCAACAAAAAAGGAATCAGCAAGGAATGGACGTGCCATCGATACTAAATCAGCATCCCCCCGAGATAAAACAGATTCTGCTACTTCAGGAGTATTGATTCTGTTGGAAGTCACAAGTGGAATCGACACATGACCTTTTACTTTTGCAGTGACCCAAGTAAAAGCAGCTCTTGGAACCATCATCGCAATTGTTGGGATTCTTGCTTCATGCCAACCAATTCCTGTGTTGATAATGGTGGCACCCGCTTTCTCGATTTCTTTTGCAAGGTGTAAAACTTCATCGATATTACCACCTTCCTCAACCAAGTCTAACATCGACAGACGGTAAATGATGATAAAATCAGTTCCTACTCGTTTTCTGACTGCTTTTACGATTTCAATTGGGAATTTGATACGATTTTCAAAACTCCCTCCCCAATCATCTGTTCTGTTATTGGTCCTTTTCGCAATAAACTGATTGATGAGGTAACCTTCACTACCCATGATCTCCACTCCATCATAACCAGCTAATTTAGCTAATTCGGAACATCTAACAAAGTCTTCGATGGTTTTCCAGATTTCTTCTTCTGTTAAGGGATGAGGTTTGAACATATTGATGGGAGCACGTAAATTGGAAGCTCCTACTATTTTGTCATGGTATCCATATCTGCCTGTATGCAAAATCTGCATGGCAATTTTTCCACCTTCTTTGTGGACTGCATCAGTCACAACACGGTGGTGCAATGCTTCTTCTTCCGTGTCCATCACACTCCCACCTTTCGAAACACGTCCGGCCTCATTCGGTGCAATGCCACCCGTGACGATGAGAGCAACTCCACCCTTTGCCCTTTCCCCATAAAAAGTCGCCATACGTTCGTATCCATTCGGAGCCTCTTCTAGGCCTGTATGCATAGAACCCATAATGGTTCGGTTTTTTAGTGTAGTGAATCCAAGGGATAATGGAGAAAGTAAAGTTGGGTAAGCTGTCATAAAGACCCAAGTGTAGAAATTCTAGGATTTTGGCAAGATTTACTTGCAATCTAAAAGAGAACGGATAAAACTTTGTCCTGTGGAAATCCTCACTGAAAATAAAAATGGGAAAAAGGGAATTCTCTTCGTAGATGATGAGTCCATCATTTTACTGAGCATGAAATCCCAAGTAAAACACCATTTCGGAGAGAGGTTCAAATACCTAACTGCAGAAAATGCCAACGAAGCATGGGATTTAATTTTAGAATTAGAAGAAGAAGGAAATTCTGTTGCTGTTATCATTTCTGATTGGTCCATGCCAGGAATGAATGGAGATGAATTTTTAAGAAAAGTTCACAAACGATTTCCATCCATCGAAAAAGTCATCATCACAGGTTTTGCCGATGAAAAATTAGTAACTGCTTTGGAAAAAGAAATTGGGCTTGTTACTTGTTTGAAAAAACCTTGGGACGAAAAAGAACTCATCACAGCTATCTCACAAGCCATTGATCATCAATGACCTTTTGGTAAATAAATCGAAAATATAGTTTCCCCTGGTTTGGAAGACAAATCAATCCTTCCACCATGTCGTTTTACAATTTTATTCACGATGTCAAGGCCAAGTCCACTTCCTTCTCCAGGAGGTTTGGTTGTAAAAAATGGTTCAAAAATTTTGGAACGGATCCCTGGATCAATCCCTGGACCTGAATCTTGTAAGGATACCAAAACTTCGGATCCACAATCTTTGATTGTGATCATCAATTTTCCCGTAAAGGACATGGCTTGTAAGGAATTATAAATTAGATTTGTCCAAACATGTAATAAATCATCAGGATAACAGTCTATAGGTGGAATCTCATCGTAATTTTTGATTACAGTAATTCCCCTCTTCAATTGGTTTTGGTAAATGGTAAGAACCGTCTCAATCGTCTCTTGTATGGATGCTTTGATTTTTTTCCCAGTAGAATCAAAATGTGAAAAGTTTTTCAATGCATACATGATTTTAGAAACACGATCAACTGCCAATTGGATGGAACGAGTGTTACGACGGAATTGGATTTCAAGTGCTAAATAATCCAAGAATACTCTTAGATAATGAGACCTGAAGAGTGGTATGTATTTGTCTTCTAATTCTCCAATCCCTAATTCCACCCATGCTTCTGCAAATTCATCAGCATCATCTGATTTAAATCCATGTTGGATTAAAATTTCTTTGTTCTTCTTTTTCCGTAACCTTTCTTCTTTTCCTGTATAAAATTCGATTGGTTGGTCTAGGTTTGAAAGAATCGTTTTGAGAATCACTTGTTCTTCCCTAGGTACACTCAGGATCGCTTCTCGAAACAACTGTGAGGCAATCCCATATCGTTTTTGCCAATCCAACATATTTTGATTGGAAGCTTTAACTGCACCAATTGGATTATTTATTTCGTGGGCAATTCCTGCAATTAACTGACCGAGTGCTGCGAGTTTTTCGGATTGTACAAGTTGTTCCTGGGTGCGTTTTAAATTCTCAAACGCCATCTCCAGTTCGATTTTTTGTTTTTCAATGAGTTTGTTTTTTTCACGTATTTCTGAATTGATTTGGCGGAGTTCTTCCACTTCTTTGAGAGGACTCAAATCAAAAATACTATATGCGATTGAATTTGTTTGGTTGTATTTAAACCGTTTGATGGAGACTAAAGCGGGAAACACTTCCCCATTTTTTCTTTTACAAAGAATCTCAATCGAATCACTTGAGTTGTCTGCAATTTTTTCTCTAATTTTTTGGAGAGAATCAGGTGTGAGTAAAGTCCGGATTTTTAAATTTTTTGTGTCATCACTCGAATATCCGAATAAATTCTGAAAGGCAAAGTTAGAGTCTTTTGCTCTGAGAGAATTTTCATCAAAGATCAAAAACGCTTCTGTCGAAAATTGGTAAAAGGCTCGAAATCTTTCATCAGAGGTTCGGAGTGCTTCTTCTGCCAATTTTGATTCTGTGACATCGAGTATGGTACCCATCAAACGAACTGGGATTCCATCTTTATCTCGGATTAAATTCCCACGAGTTTCAACCCAATGAACAGTACCATCGGCATGAAAAATACGATTTTGGATTTTGTATCCAGACCTGGACGGATCGTCTTTTAGGAGTTGGATCTCTGCAGAGACCATTTGTAAATCATCTAGATCATTTAGAGTCAGGTAACGTTCTACGGTGATTGCTGGACCTTCTGGATCCAATCCGTAAATCTCATAGGTTTGGGGAGACCAATAAATATTCTTTTGGTCAATGTCCCAACTCCAAATCCCCATTTTGACAGCATCCAAAGACATAAGAAGCCTAGACTCAGATTCCTTCAGAGCTAAGTTTGCTTCTATTTGTTCAGTACGGTTGATCATCGCACCGAACATTCGATAGGCGTCTCCATTCGCATTATATAAAAAAATACCATTATCTTCTATATAAACATATTTTCCATCTTTGGTTCGATACCGATACACACAGGAAAACTTTGTTTTATTCGCCATCGCCTCATCAAATAATTTGATGGCTTCTTCTTTGTCATCAGGATGGATGAGAACCATCCAAGCTTCATAACCAATGGCTCTATACTCTTCAGGAGTAAAACCTGTAATTTCTTGGATGGCACCAGCCCATTGGTTAACTCCCGTTTGAATGTCTAAATCATACACCATACTTAACGAAAGTTCGGTGATCGATCTATACTTTGCTTCGCTATCTTCTAAAGCTTTTTGTTTTAAAACATTTTCTGTGATATCAGTAATCAAAAATACAAGGGAACGGAGTCGTCCTACTTCGTCAAAAACAGGTGATCCATTAATGGATAGGTATTTTTTAACTCCAAAAGAATCTTCAATTGCATGACGAATGTCGGTGACAGGTTTTTTTGTCTTCAAAACGACATTGAATGGTTGGTCTTCGTCTCGCCAAGGGCCACCATCAAGAGAAGTGTTTTTCCATTGTGGTGCATCATAAGTTCTAGAAAGTATGTCTTTGAGTTTTATGCCAAGGACAGACTCTGATGCTGGGTTTGCATAAAGAATCTGGCCTTGTGGGTTCAGTAAAACAATCGCAGTGGAACTTACGTCCATGATTGTTTTTAAAAGATCAACTTCGACATTGAGATGGTCTCCCACCTCTGTCGAAATATTAGGCATTGATCCTTCCTCGGAAGACTGCATAGTGTCCACTATGCAATTGACTTAAGATTTATGCGAATTCAATTTTACCGCCTCTATTTTTTGATAAATTTTAAGCGGAAAAAATAAGAATCGATCCAAGATTTGGATGAATCGAAACAAAAAGGATGGGAAAACTTCCTTTTTGTCTCTCAAAATCCCATTTACAATTTGTTTTGCAACGGTTTCAGCCGTTTGGCTTGGAAATGGAACCGGGACTTTGTTCCCAGCCGAGTCAAAAAATTGTGTCCTAGTCGCAATCGGGTAAACAATCATCGTACGGTTTCCTGGCCTTAGTTCACATTGGTAGGCATCCAAAAAGGATCGAACAGAAGCTTTAGTTGCTGAATACAAAGCATAACCAGGAAGAGGTAAATGACTCATCGCAGATGCAGTGACAACAAATAAACAAGGAGAAGTCCTGTGTTTGTTCAAACTCACTAAAGTGTAAAAAGGAGAGTATACATTCGTTCGAAAAATCCGATCGATACGATCCCAACTTGCCTCTGGAATGATTTCATAATACGCAAAACCTGCATTTGCAAAAAAGATATCAATTCCACCTAATTTTTTATCAGCATCTTTTAAGAGTTTATCTAAATTTTCTGGTTTTGAAACATCACATTTATAAGGAATTACATTGGGATGAGACACTACATTTTTTTCGTTCAAGTCACAGGCTAAAATTTTTACGTTTTCATGTTTTAACATCTGCAAGACGGTTTCCTTTCCAATCCCTGATCCTGCTCCCGTAACTACAATTCTTTTGTTTTTTAATTCCATTGGCGAAACCTAACTTGTATGGATCTTGTTGAAAGTTTTTTTTAATGAGATATCTAACTTTTTTTCACATTCCCTAAAAATATGTTTACTTAGGTTAGAGACAACCTTATAATTTGTTTTCCTTGGGGATCACAATGAGTCGATTCTTTGATCAATTATTCAAATTCTTACACAGGTTCATTTCTTACAGTTTTGCCATTGTATTCTTCTCACTTCAGGGTGCCTTTTTTGGTGCTTTTTATGCTTATTTTTTTGGATCAGCACTCATTCCAGAGTTTTCCACCGAGAACCATCCTGAAGTTGTGTACGTTTTTATATTTGCCACCATCCTCGCGGCTGTCGGACATAGCATCGAGTTTGGAATCCTCACTCCTCTTGGGTATGGTGGATTTCGTAACGATTTAAAAAAACTAAATCTGTTTTTAAGACACAACGACACCATTCGCCACAAAGATATATTAGAATTAGAAAACAATTTGAATACACTCATCCATTTACCAAAGGAGAACATGTATGCTGCCATTCGTTATGCGGTAATGGTTTTTGTTTCTGTTTCCATCACCCACATCATTTGCCAGCATCCAATGTACGAATTAGTATTGGTTTCCATTGGTTGGCTTTCTGCAGTATTTGTTTATGGAGGTTTTTCCTACATCATCTCCGATTATTTTACAGGTAACAAAAGAGTTGAGATCAAAAAAATCTTAGCTTACAGAGATGTCTCCATTCACAAAAATTATGGAATCCTAAGTTTAAAGGGCAAATTTGTCTTTTTGTTAATATTGATTTTATTATCCCTCAGTGTTCTTTCAGTCTTCATTTCCTTTGGCAATGCAAGTTTACTCAAAATTACTGCCTTCATTGGAATGACATTTGTCGAAGCTGTAATTTTGATTTATATGTTTTTCCAATCCATTAATTTAACATTGGAACAAATTAATGAATCAGCAAATAGCCTTGCTACTGGTGGCCGTGGTGCCCTACCCATCTTATCTATAGACAAAGAATTTATTTTGTTTGCAGAGAATTATGAAAAGGCAACGAGAGAAGTTGGGAGGATTCGGGAAAACTTACAAGAATTAGTTGAGGCAAAAACTTCCGAATTGAGAAACAGTTTGGAAACCGTTGAAACCTTAAAAAAACAACAAGATGGTGATTACTTTTTAACTTCACTTCTGATCAAACCATTGAGTTTAAATAAAACCATTGGTACCCATGTAAAAACAGATTTTTTGATCAAACAGAAAAAGACCTTTTTGTTCCATGGAAGGGAAAATGAAATTGGTGGTGATATTTGTATCACACGCACAATTACGTTACGAGGCAAAGATTATACGTTTTTTCTCAATGCAGATGCCATGGGAAAATCATTACAAGGTGCTGGCGGTGTACTCGTACTTGGAGCTGCTGTACAATCCATCTTGGAGCGATCCAATGCTGTTGAGTCTGTAAAATTATTGTATGCTGAACGTTGGATTAAAAACGCATACCAAGAGCTCCATCATATTTTTGAAAGTTTCGACTGTTCTATGTTAGTATCGATGGTAATGGGACTAATTGATGACGAAACTGGTCTTATGTATTACTTAAATGCTGAACATCCCTGGTCAGTATTGTATAGAAAGGGAACTGCAGAATTTATCAAAAACAATTCCGAACTCCGAAAACTGGGAACACCCTTTTCTGAAAAATCACTCGAAATCTCTACTTTACAATTGATTCCTGGAGACGTACTCATCCTTGGTTCCGATGGAAGGGATGACATCGAGTTTGTAACGGAAACCACAGCCCGAAAGATCAACCATGATGAGGAATTATTTTTGCGACATGTAGAACAAGGGAATGGTCAGTTAAAAGAAATTTACCAATCCATTCTTTCTATGGGAGAACTGACTGATGATTTAAGTCTGATGCGAATTACCTTTAAAGAAAATCTAAGCCAACCTCCAAGGGCCATTCGGAAAGAATCATATGAATTGATGCGTAAAGCAAAATCACAAATCAAATTGGATCAATTGGATGAGGCAAAAACTAGTCTTTTAGAAGCAAATCGCATCAACCCTGAAAATAGAGAAATCCAAAGGGCGCTCATTCGCCTCCTTGTACGTATGAAAGAATACAACTTGGCTGCAGAAAAATTAAACACCTACTTAGAAGAATACCCTGGTGACACAGATTTAATTTATTTGGCATCCTTTACTTACAAACAAACAAAAGAATACGGAAAGGCCATTGATATGGGTGAGAGAATCCGATTGCGTAACCCTGGACATTTATCAAATTTAATACAACTTGTTCAATTGTACCTCATTATTGGCAACTTACCCAAGGCAGAAAAAACGTTACAACTAACATCGTTTATCCCTTCTGATACAAATCGAATTGAACTATTAAAATCACAAATTGAGACTTTTAGACAGAAAATTGTTGATGAAATTCCGACCTAAAGGGGAAGTTATCAGAATTACCGTTTAGCATTAATTTTATGACACAGTTCCAAATTTGGTTATTTCTACTTTGTATCTGTGTGATTACCTTCTTCTCTTGCAATCAGTCCGATTTAGAAAACTTATGTGATCCAAAATCAGATCAATACAAAGACAGTTTACTGTTGCGTTATATTAATTTTGATGAGTCACCACATTGTGGTGTGGTATTAAAAGTAAATCCACCAACCTATTTAATCTGTCCTCCTCTGATTCCCAAAAGAAATGGGACTTTTTTTTTGGAAGCATTTGAAACTGATGGGAATCGACTTAGTTTTTCAAGTAATCCTCCTCTTCCTCCTGGTGTGGTTTTTTCCTTTTTTTCAAATTCACTCGAAGGCACTTATAATGGTTGGAAGGCAAACCAAGTCCAATTCACAATCACAGCGAGTAACCCAAAAGGCAGTGCAAGTTGTGTCTACAAACCTGCATGGATGGGTAAAACCCCTCCAAAAACCAATATCACAGTATGTTATGATGGTTCTGGGAATATTGATGCAACATGTACAGTGATCCCAGGCCAAGATGGCCATCTACGAAAAGGAATTAACACAAGTTTTGTGGGACCAACTCTTGTCTCAGGCGTTGAAATCACAACCGATTTAGTAACAGGACTTGTATGGACAAGTTGTCACAGAGGGAGAACAGGTATTGGATGTATTACTCCCGGTACAGAAACATTTACATATACAGGAGCACAAACTGAATGTACAAGTTTAAATGCTGGTTCAGGATTTGCCGATCGAACAGATTGGCGTGTCCCAGAGATGGAAGAATACCTAACCACGTTTGACCACACAACAGAAAATCCTTCTACCAATTCGACCTACTTCCCACAAACTGCCAGTTTTAATTATAAATCCAATACTTCCAATGCAGCAAGCACGGGAGCATTTTATCCTACTTATATCCAATCTTCCATTGGATTTGGAAATTATACAGACATGCATTACTTACGTTGTGTTGCGACTCCGAGAAATACATTTATCAAACGTTTCATCGACCAATTGGACGGAACAATATTGGATTTAGATTCAGGTTTACTTTGGCAGAAATGTACAGCAGGCCAACCCAATGTTGCCAGTTGTAGTGGAGGAACAGATAGTGCCTTCGTATGGTCTGCGGCCATCAATTACTGCCAAAATTTATCACTTGCTGGCAAAACATGGAGACTTCCCAACGCGAATGAATTAATTTCACTGAAAGATTACCGATTTAATTTCGGAACTCCAGGTTTTAATTCCCTGTTTTTTCCAAATACGGCTTCTGCTTCTTTTTGGTCGTCAAGCCCTGTCCTTGGATCACCATCCACACAAGCATATGTCACTGATTTTGGAGGTTCTGGTGGTGGACCAACTCTAAAATCAGACGGAACCGTTCGAACTCGATGTGTTACTGATTATTAAAGGATTCGTTTACATTTGTTTTCCCAATTCAAATTTTTTTATGGTTCTTTTTTCTTTCTTCTTTCTCTCTCAACGTGTACAACTGTTGGATTCCACCAAGAGAAAATAAGAGACTCCATAAACTTCGGAGAACCCGCGAGTTTCCGAGTTTGTGTCATCAAAGAAACAGGAATTTTGGACCAAGATGTCACCACTCTTTTTGAAAGTTGGAACGAAGAATTAAAACTCTACCAATTAAAAGCAATCCCGAGAATTCTCTTTGCAACGGAACGACCTGGTTTTTATGGAACAGACATTCTTGAATACATGATGAACATGAGAATGTCAGAGGAATGTGATCGTCTATTGTATTTAAAAGGCCGGACTTGGGGAGACATTGTTTTTGAAATTGTCACTCTCGGAATTTTTGTTGGTGTTGGTCTCAAATTAGAATTACAAGGAGCTGTAGAAGGAAATTCAAACACTCGAGGGTATATCAAAGCCAAGTATATTTCCACCATACAGTTGTTATTCACGAGTCCAAATTCAACGTTAGTACATGAAGGTTACCATTTACTTGGATGTGGACACCAATTGTTCATGAAAGAATGTTATGAAAGAATACGTGATGTTAAATTGTTACTGACAGACCCAGACCGAGATCCCAATTTTTTTCCCGTCATAAACAGCACAGGGAAAAAAATCTTACAAAGACCCAATTGAGTTTATGATTTTGTTGAAAATCCTACCAACTCCAATACGGACTATTCCGCAAGTAATCCTTGGGGATTTTTCTAAACTTGATTGCGATTCGCATGCGATTACCAGTAACGTCCAATTTAGAACCTTTATGATCCGAAATATTGTTTTGTTCCTTTTTGTCATTTTTTTATCCCATTGTTCGAATGGAAATATCTCTAACAATTGTGATGTGAACTCGGATTCATTTTTAAATTCATTACTCTTACGTTTTGCCGTGAATGACAGAAGTTACCTCTGTGGTTACAAAGTTCGGATTCCCGCATGTTCTTTAGGTTACGAAGAAACCCACTTGCCAGAAAACTGGGTCCAAGTGAAACAAGAAGTAGAAACTCAATTTGCTCTTGGTTCGAGTGGCCCAGAAACTTTAACGAATTACAATGGAAATACAGTCGCCTCCGTAGTGGGTACGGCATCAACCGTCTTCCAAGGTGCTCTCAGTGCCCCCAATGGTAATGTTTACCTTTTACCATATAACTCACCGAAAATTGTCGCCATTGACCCCAAAACAAAAACCTATGATTTAGCTGTAACGGTTCAGGGAGCTGTGGATTTTATTGGTGGAACCTTAGGACCAAATGGTATCATTTACCTTTCCCCTCACACCAATAATTCTTTTTTCAAATTTGATACAACTAACAAAACTTTGACGAACATCGCGAGTATTTCCATGGGAGGAGCTGCTTATAATGGTGGTGTCTTTGCTCCCAATGGAAAAATTTATTACGTTCCCAGCGGGGAATCAACGATCCGGTATTATGACACGAAAAAAGGAACCATTGGTTCAGTCACAACACCAGTGAGTGGAGGAATTTTCGCCAATGGTGTGTTAACACCCGAAGGAAAAATATACTTTATACCTCATACAGCAACCTATATCCATATCCTCGACACATTTACAGAAACAGTCACTACAATCCCATTTTCGTTTGGTGGTGCCAGTAATTATATTTCAGGAATATACACACCTAACGGCCGTATCTATATTATTCCTTATAATGCTGCAACATTGTATTATGTGGACACGAAAGATAATGACAATGTTGTGAATGCAGGAACCATTCCAAGTGCCTCCACTGCTATGTTTAATGGAGTTGTACTGGCACCTAACGGAAAACTCTATCCGATTCCCTTAAATTATGCAAATTTTATCTCCATCGATTCCAATACCTCCCAAATCAAAGTGTTAATGCCAAATCCAAGTGTAAATTCCTACCGTGGTGGTGCCATTGGGCAGAATGGTGAAATTTATCTCTCCCCGCATAGCGCAAACCGTTTTGATTTACTCGATACAAAATCAATTGGAAGTTTTTGTGATTCCGTCAGGCTTTCGCCTTATTGGAATAAATTTTAGTCGAAAAAAATCACAGTTCTTCACCAATTATTTCGTCCCATGGTTCTTGAGATGGTAACGATTCGTAAGGAATGGTTACTGATTCCTTATGAACGAAACAGTCCATCATTCAGAGTTCTTCTATTCTTTTGCAAACCAATTGCCTTATTCTGTTTTTTTATTTGAATCAAAAACCCAAACGTTTGCAAAAGAAAATTCTTTGTTATTTTCGAACACCAAAGCAAAGGAAATCCAAAGGACAGCTAATCTTGGGGGATTCGATTTAAACATTGGATCACTATTTCCATTTTTATTTGAATCAGAATTACTCCATGAAATCCAATCCGTTTGGAATGAACACAAACAATGGGAAGAAGTGATAGCAAAAAATACGTTTCACTTCTATGGAATCCAAAACCCAACTTACTCACTCAAACTCAATCGATTGGATTCGATCCATTATACAATATCTATGGAAGAGTTAACTGATGCCATCCTGGCAGAAAAAATACTAAGGCAAAAAGAAACAAAACTAGATCGTTTACTCAAAACAATGATCAATGGTGTTGTTGTTGTGAATCGGGAAGGACAAATCCTTTATGCAAACGAAAGTGCTTCCGAAATTTTGGATTTGGAATTAGAAAAAATTGAGAACCGATACTTTAGTGCAAAGGAATGGAAACAAATCAATGAAGATGGTAGCCCATTCCCGATAGACCAACTTCCGTTAGCAATCGCCCTTGGAAAACAAATTACAGTCTACAATTGTGAACATGGAATCATCTCAGAAGATGGTCACTTAAAATGGTTAAATGTAAATGCAACTCCGCTTTTTGATGAATTTGGTAATTTAGAAGGAGCAACTGCTAGTTTTTTAGATATCACCGAATTAAAAAATACACAAAATACAATCGAACAACAAAATCGTAAACTAACCTCTGTATTAAATGCAATTGAAAGATCTGCCATTGTCAGTGTCACAAATCCCGAAGGGACCATCATTCGAGCTAATTCAAAGTTTATTAAACTTTCTGGGTATGAGGAATCCGAAATCATTGGATCAGACCATAAAATCTTAAGTTCGGATTATCATAAGAAAGAATTTTGGCAAGGGCTATGGAAGCAGATCAAAAATGGAAACACCTGGGAAGGGGTCATTAAAAACAAATCCAAAGATGGCAATTATTTTTGGCTACAAACCTTTATCCACCCATTGTACAATTCCCAAGACGAAATTGAAGCATACTTATCCATACGATTTGATATCACCGAAGAAATTGAAGCACTTGAGAACACCAATCGAATGTTACATTTCACAGGGATCCAAAACAATCGATTACAGAACTTTGCCTACATCATTTCTCACAACATAAGACAACATTCATCCAATTTCACTTCTCTCATTCAATTATTGGAAGAATCAAAATCAGAAGAAGATAAAAAGAATCTAATCGAAATGTTACATGCTTCCTCCATCCAATTGGAAGAAACTATTTCCCATCTAAACGATATCATCTCTATCAACCAAACGTTGAATAAACCTATGGAAATTTGTTCCCTAAAAAAAGAAGTGGATAAAACTTTATCAATCCTGAGTGGTTCCATTGAGTTACGAAAGATCCAAGTAGATGTGCAAATTCCGGAAGGCCTTTCCATAAGGACTATCCCTGCTTATTTAGAAAGCATCTTACTCAATCTTTTATCGAATGCCGTAAAATATGTTCGTTTGAAACAAGGTGCTTGGATCAAAATAGGAATCGAAGAAAAAAATGAACAAATCACCATTTTGGTCGAAGACAATGGTCTTGGCATCAATTTGGAGAAACATGGAAACAAAATCTTTGGGATGTTCAAAACATTCCACCGCAATGAAGATGCGAGGGGAATTGGTCTTTTTATTACCAAATCTCAAGTTGAAGTTCTCGGTGGTGAGATCACTGTGGAAAGTGAAGAACAAAAAGGTTCACGATTTTTTGTAAGACTGCCCAAAAACCCTGAAGAAACACTTAGGGTGTAAAAAAGGAAATCGGAATCATCCATAGTTTTCACCTCTCACTTCCCACTCTTCTCTTTGTTCACTTCCTTTCAATCCGTCTTGACAATCTCACCCAACCCTTGAGGCTTACCCTAGTGATCCGTTGGCGAAAGCTTTCGGACGAACCAATGACATAAGGAAATCCATGAAAGTCCACGAATACCAGGCCAAAGAAATCCTACGTAGACACAATGCCAACGTTCCATTCGGAAAGGTCATCGACACAGTCGGTGATTTCGAAAAGGCATACAGCGAAGTTGTCCAAAAATCACCAGTAGTGGTGGTAAAAGCCCAAATCCACGCAGGTGGACGCGGAAAAGGTGGCGGAGTGAAAGTCGCAAAGACAAAAGACGATGCCAAAGCAGCAGCTGAGAAAATTCTCGGAATGCAACTCATCACTCCACAAACGGGTCCAGAAGGGAAAAAAGTCCTCAAAGTATACTTAGAACAAGGACTTGAAATCGCAAAAGAATATTACCTTTCCATCCTTCTCGACAGAGCAATTCGCAAAACCATTATCATGGCTTCCACTGAAGGTGGTATGGAAATTGAAGAAGTTGCTGAAACTCACCCTGAAAAAATCATCAAAATCCAAATTGATCCAGGGATTGGAATCCAAGGTTCCCAAGTAAGAGAACTTGCGTTTGCACTTGGAATCCCTGCGGAAGCTCAAAAATCATTCACTGCCTTAGTGAATTCTGTCTACAATGCTTACATCAAAGAAGATGCAGCACTTTTGGAAATCAACCCTCTCATCCTTACCAAACAAAACGAAATCATTGCAGGTGACTGTAAGATGGACCTGGATGAAAACGCTCTCTACCGTCACCCAGACAACGAAGCACTCCGTGACATTTCGGAAGAAGACCCTTACGAAGTAAAAGCAAAAGAATACAACCTCAACTATGTGAAGTTAGATGGAAATATTGGTTGTATGGTAAATGGTGCCGGTCTTGCTATGGCAACTATGGACATCGTAAAACTTGCTGGTGCAGAACCTGCTAACTTCCTTGATGTGGGAGGTGGAGCAAACCCTACCACTGTGGAAAACGGATTTAGACTTATCCTCTCCGATCCAAATGTGAAAGGAATTTTTGTGAACGTATTTGGTGGAATCGTACGATGTGACCGTGTTGCGGTTGGTATCATTGAAGCCACTAAAAAAGTAAACGTATCGGTACCGGTTGTGGTTCGGTTGAAAGGAACCAACGCAGAAGAAGGGAAAAAAATCCTGAACGAATCTGGTATGAACATTGTAGGAGTAGAAGGACTCCGTGACGCGGCAGACAAAATTGTCTCCCTAATCAAAAAATAGGAAACTAAAAACATGGCTGTATTAGTAGATGAAAATACAAGAGTCGTTGTACAAGGGATCACTGGAAAAGAAGGTTCCTTCCATGCAACACAAATGTTGGAATATGGTACAAAAGTAGTAGCAGGTGTTACACCAGGAAAAGGTGGACAAATTTGGACTTCTGAGTTCGGAAAAACTGCTCCAGTACGCAATACCATCAAAGACGCAATGAAGGAAGACGGAGCAAACGCTGCTGTTATTTTTGTTCCCCCTCCATTTGCTGCAGATGCTATCTTAGAAGGAATTTTTGCCGAAATCCCTCTTGTGGTTTGTATCACAGAAGGAATTCCAACACACGACATGTTAAAAGTGTACAGTGTGTTACGAAACTCCAAAACAAAACTTGTAGGACCAAACTGCCCAGGTGTGATTAACCCTCGTTACAATGTAAAAATGGGAATTATGCCAGGTTTTATCCACACGCCAGGAAACATCGGAATCGTTTCCCGTTCTGGAACCTTAACGTATGAATCCGTTGCTTCCCTCACAGCGGCAGGCCTTGGCCAGTCCACTTGTATCGGAATCGGGGGAGACCCAGTTCCAGGGATGAACCACGTAGAAGCGGTTCGTCTCTTAAACGAAGACCCTGATACAGAAGGGATTGTCATGATTGGTGAAATTGGTGGAACTTCGGAAGAAGAAGCTGCTGCTTACATCAAAGCTCATGTCAAAAAACCAGTTGTTGGTTTCATTGCAGGTCAAACTGCTCCTCCGGGAAAACGTATGGGCCATGCCGGTGCGATCATTTCTGGGGGAATGGGAACTGCCACTTCCAAAATTGCTGCCATGCAAGATGCTGGTGTGAGTATTTGTGCTCATATTGGGGAAGTGGGAGATAAAATGAAATTGGCCCTTAAAAAATAAGGGTTTTTTTCAAAAAAAACAACTTTGCAGGGGAAATGAGGAGTCTGAATTAAGAGTATGGAACAACGTTCATGGGTTTCTAGTGCATTGGTTCTCTTCATTTCCTTCGGCCTTCTTGCCGCCGAATCGGATGATAAAGGGTTTACCTTAAGTTTAAAAGATGCGGTTCGGTATGCAATTGAAAACAACCGCGAAGTGTTACAAGCACGTTTGGAATTAGCAAAAGCTGATACCAATTTGATGAAATTTGAAGCCAAGTATTCTTGGCGTGCGATTTCCAAAGCGGAAATCGACCAAAAGAAGTTCCCTTTTAACCAAAACAATATCTTTACGGGAACCAAAACACAAACCAACACCTATAGTGCTGGGATTGAAAAACTGTTCACAACAGGAACTTACTTCAAACTGGAAGCAAGATCACAACGTTTTGACTCAAACGCGTTTGAAAATCCAAACCAAACTCCTGCTGGATTTACAGCACTCGGTCTCCCTCCTCTTTATACGGATTCCTTATCTGTCACCATTGCCCAAGACTTACTCAAAAATGCTTTTGGCGCCAATGAAAGGAATATGGAAAAAATTCTAGAAAATCAAACAGAGATTATGCGGGAACAAATGGAAGACCAAGTTGCTTCCAAAGTGGTATCCACACTTGTCGATTATTGGAATTACTCCGTCAAAGAATCGGGATACCAAACATTCGAACAATTGTTAAAGAATACAAAAAATGTAAGAGATCTCACAATTCGTAAACAAGGGCTTGGACTTTCGGAAAGTTTCGAAGTAAACCAATGGAATGCCCTACTTTCCCAAGTGGAAGGCCAAATGGCACAAGCAAGTGCCGAAAAAGAAGAAGCCAGACGAAAGCTGATTCGTTCTTTGAACCTCCCTGAGGACACTGTTTTCCAAAAAACAACTCCGCTTTCAGAAACCTTACCGGACAAATTGGACTACCAATCTGATATTGACTACGCTTACAAACACAGAGCGGATTTCCGCGCCATCCAAAGGAAAAAAGAAAATGCAGAACTTGCCATGAAGATGGCAAAAAACGAAGCCTTACCTTCCCTAAAGGCAGCGGGAACCTATGGATACCAAGCTCAAAATACCATTAGCCCTCAAAATAATTACTCAGACAACCGACATGGTGTTTTTTCCTACCAATACCCAGTGATGCAAGGGTCTCTTGACCTAAGTTATCCAATCATGGACAAAGGGGTCAAAGTGGGAATCCGAGATGCGGAAATCCAAAAAAGACAGGTTTCGTTAGAGGAAGCTGATCTAGTCAAAGCCGTTTCGGATGACGTCAAAACGAGAATTGATATCCTAAAAGCCTCATTTCGTGTGATGGAAAATGCAAAACGTACGGAAGAGGAATCTAAAAAATACTATAATGGTGTTTTACGTTCCTTCCAACAAGGAAGGTTCAATGCACTTGCGGTAAAAAATGCACTGGACACATTGGTACAAGACCAGTTATCACTCGTAAGAGCGAAAGTTGACTACAACATCAATTTACACAGATACTATGTGGCAAAAAATGCATTATTTGAAGAATACGGAGTGGACCGAGCCAAACTCCTCCCTGAAAATCTTTAAGAGAAAAACGGGAGGTAACATTTGATTCGCTCCCGTGTTTTCTTTGTTATTGGTTTACTTTTTTTACTCGTTATCCTTTTTACTTATACCTTTGTTGATTTCCGAGAAAGAGATGATAAAGCGTACGATTTGTACCAATCTGGTTCTTATCTAAAGGTTCTAAAACTATATAAGGAATCCGAAATTCCGACAAGTGAGTTAGAATTAACAATTTTATCCCAATCATTATCCCAATTGGAAAAACAAATCAATGGGAAAGACAACCAAAAAGAACTCTTACAGTTTTTCCAAAAAAGAAATGATACAAAACTCTTTGAATGGGACACCACTAGAGGTACTTATTACCATATTGAGGATCCATACTTTTCGCATTTGAAAAAACATGGAACTGGTTACAAACGTGCACTCATCACAAAAATCAATTCCATTATCAAACCCATTCCTAAGTCAGAAGTCACACATTTTTTACTCTTATTAATTTTAGAAGATCCAAGAGGAATGGAAGAAAGTTTTAGTGATGCTTTATCACATTTACTTACCTTTCCTTTTGAACCCATTGGAGAAATCGAAACAGGATTTCTCTTACAAACCTTACATTTTTTATCACAAATTTCAGGAACCAATCTTTACCACCAAACAGCGACAATACGAGGAAAAAATGTAAACCTTCGTAGTGGACCTGGAAGGGAAAATAGTGAAGTGGGAAAAGTAAGTGAACCTGAACCCACAATTTGTTTGGAAGAGGATGGGGCAGAAGAAACCATTGGCGGAAACGAAGGGCATTGGAAACGGTGTTATTTTCCAAACACACAAAAAACAGCATGGGTTTTTTCAGGGTTTTTAAAGGAAACCTTAGCGGATGAAACTCTCACTAGAGAATTCGAAAAACGTTTCAAAGCCGTAGACAATGAGATTCGGATTGATTTTGAAGGTTGGGACGGGAAAAAAATCCCACAAACATTTTTCGGAAATTACATTCCTAGGGAATCCATCCGAGTGTATGGAGAAACAGGATTCCCCATTTATGGATCGGACACAAAAAACCCAAGTGCAGAGCGGATCTGTAAAAAACTTTCCGGGAACAAAAACTATTTTGAATTTTCATTTATGCCTACCGATTCAGAGACTCCCATTCCCTTTATCGAAATTCACGTCCAATACAACCACTTGGAACATTTAGCATACTCAATCTCTCTCGACCAAACTTCCATTTGGGTCAATAAAAACCGTTATGTCCTCGACGGTGCCAAAAGGAGAGAAAATCTGTCCTTACATATAGAAAACAGGCAAGGTGACAAATGGAACGCAAGCCTCTGGAGGAGGAATACAGGCCTCATCCAATCCATTCGATCTTATCCTCTCTCGGAAGCAATGCTCGAAGCTGGCAAGTATTCTTGGGAGATTTGCCTACCGCTTGCGACCAAACCAAACAGAGACCATGTCTTATTATTTGAAGTGAGAACAGGAATCCATTAGAGGAGAAACTATGGCAACTTACGACTACCACTGTAACACATGCGGAAAAGACTTTGAACATGTACAATCCATGAAGGAAGATGCTTTGACGGAATGCCTTTGTGGACAAAAAGGATCTGTGGAAAGAAGAATCTCGGCAAGTGCGGGGATCATTTTCAAAGGATCAGGATTTTACGTCACCGACTACAAAAAAGAAAGTACTCCTTCCACACCTTCTAGTAGCGATTCTGGTAACGCATAAAAGGACCAGCTTTGGCTTCAAAAGGTAGATTGGCAATCATCGCTGGTGGCGGAGAGCTCCCCCATATTGGAATGATGGAAGCTCTCGCGAGCGGCGAGGATCCATTGTTTTTGGGACTCATCGAATCTGATTTTTCCCCGCGCGGACACGAGTCTAGGACGATACCTGTCCACATCACACAAGTGGGGAAAATCTTAAAAACCATCCAAAAAGAAAAAATCTCTAGGATCCTCATGCTTGGTAAAGTGAGGAAGGATTTACTTTTCCAAAAACTCAAATTTGATCTGAAGGCACTCTCTATCCTTGCCAAAACCATCAACCGAAATGATTACCCAATTTTCCTTGCGATCGCCGATGAGTTTGAAGCGATGGGAGTCAAAGTCATATCGCAAAAGATCTACTTACAGTCCCTCCTCCTTAAAGAAGGACGTTACACTCCCAAAAAATTTAGCACCCAAGAACTAAAGGACATCGAATTTGGAATGTTCTACGCAGAAAAAATGGCTGATTTAGATATCGGACAAATGGTTGTTGTGAGTGATGAATCTGTCATCGCTGTGGAAGCAGTGGAAGGAACTGATGAAACCATTCGTCGTGGTGGTTTTTACACCAAAAAAAAAGGTGATGCAGTTATTTGCAAAAGTCCAAAAGCAAAACAAGACGATCGTTTTGATTTACCTACCATCGGAATTCACACCTTCAAAGTGATGTTAGAAAGTGGATGTAAAACATTGTGCATCAGAGAAGGTGAAACTCTTGTTGTCAATCCGAAAGAAACAATCGAATTTGCAACAAAACACAAATTAAACTTTTGTGTCCTCGGTAAAAATGGAAGTAAGGTTCTCAATGGTAGCCAAAAAAAAGTCACATCGATCTAATTCAAAAAAAAACATTTTAGTCATCGCAGGAGAACATTCTGGTGACCTGATTGGTGCTGATCTTTTACAAGAATTAAAACTCATCGAACCTGATTACCATTTTTATGGGATTGGTGGAGAAGGAATGATCCAAAATGGCCTTGAGTCATTGGAAGAAATGGAAAATTTAAGTGTGATTGGATTTTCTGAAGCGATTAAAAAATACAGTTATCTAAAAAAAGTATTTTATCGTTTATTGGACGAAACCACACACAGACCAACTCAGCTTGCAATCTTAATCGATTATCCAGGTTTTAACTTACGATTGGCGAAAGAATTAAAATTACGTGGGATTCCAACCGTATTTTATGTATCTCCACAAATTTGGGCGTGGAAATTCAAACGAATCTTTTTTATCAAAGAACATATCGCATTAATGCTGACACTTTTTCGATTTGAAGAAGAAATTTACAATGAATATGGTGTGAACGCAAAATTTGTGGGCCACCCCATTACGAAAAGGATTCCAGAAAAATTAAAAAAAGAACCAGTGATTCCGGAAAAACTTCCAGACCCTCATCATGGTTATACGGTAGGTTTATTACCTGGATCCAGAAAAGGAGAAATCCATCGACTCATTGATCCGATTCTTGGAACTGCAGTGTTACTCCACGAACAATGTAAGTTAGAAAAAAAGAAAATTGTTTTCCTTCTTCCGAATATCAACCAAAAGGAAGAAGCATTTTTATTAGAAAAAATCAATGTTGTTAAAACAACACACCCCGATATCCAAATCCATTATCTTTGGAATTCCTCTCTTCGTGTGATGGAAGCAAGTGACCTACTCCTCATCGCTTCTGGTACGGCAACTCTGGAAGGATTATATTTTGAAACTCCAATGGTGATTTTGTACAAGGTAAGTTTATTCACCTATTTTCTTGGATCTCTTCTTATGAAATCCAAGTTCATTGGTCTTGCCAATATTCTAAGTGGAGAAGAAGTTTGTCGCGAAATCACTCAAAATGAGTGTAAACCTGAATACATTGTTTCTGAAGCTTGGAAAATCCTTTCCAATACAAAACTCAGGAATAAAATCAAAGGTATTCTACGAGAGGCAAAAGAAAGAGAACTGGGAACAAATAATGCTTCTAAAAAAGCTGCAAAAGAAATCCAAAATCTTTTAAAATCAATTCCTTCTGATTAATCGAACAACTCGATTTTCCCAAGTTCCAATCCAGGATTTTGGTTTGATATCAGAATACAAAAAATATCCTTTTACAGACTCTTCGTCAAAAGCACGGATTCGAATCCCAACCGAATCCAAATCAAGTTCCAAACCTTCATTCCCATCGAAAAGGACTTTTTTCTCTTCGGGATCAATTTGGATTTGGTGGATTTTGTTTTCCCATTCCAAGGTCCACTCACCTTTAAAATTGGGTAAACTGCTAAGGCTTGGTATGGTGTCAGCTGGGTTCGATTTTTCAGAACATTGAATGAACTGAAGGATCAAAAGAGAAACGTATACTAAAAATCTCATTTGAAAACGCATTTGTTATCCTCCTCTGAAATCGAAAAATTCCCTCTCGTTTCTCCCAATAAACCATACACAGTCATCTGGTAATTACCGTTTTTATTATTGCCATAACCTTTTAAATCAATGGATCCATTTCCACTTGTTACGACTACATCCGATAAATAATCCAAATCGGAATATCGATTGAGGGTAAATTCCATATCAAATGGTGATTGTAATGGTTTTAAATCCACATTTCCCTTTACAATCAAGTCTCCATCTTTTAAATTAATTCCGAATAATTTTAAGAAATAAGATGTTCTAGCATCTTTATGCAACATATAATAATCACTCCCAATGCTATTGAAACTAAAATCCATACTGACATTGGTAGGTTTTAATTCAATCCCACACATCACCATCCAAGGTTCCGACCATGGGTATTCTTTTAATAACAGGTTCAAACTATAGTTAGGTGTTTTACTTGCAAAATAAGATACCATAGAAACTTTTGAATCTATATTTCCCAATCCCAAATTGAAATTAAAGCGACCATCTTTGACAGTAAAATTACCTTTTGATTCTCCAAGAGATTTTGCCCCTTGGTAAGGATAAAAATTTGTAATGTAGATTCCTAAATCAAAATTCATCGATTCTAAAAAGTATTTATAGAGTTTTGTTTGGTAAAAATACTCTTCAGGAATTAGTTTCTCCTGCCTTTCTCGAATTTCTTCTAAGGTTTCTTTTTTCCAATCCTCATATAATGGTTTCCAATCGTTAGCTGTCAGTTCCGTCGTCTGAAAACTAAGTTTGGATTTTGAAGTCATTGGGTAATAATAAGAGCCATCTAATTTTTTGGACCGACTCCACTCGGAATATCCAGAACCCATTAAATGAGAAGGTTTCCCAAAAATTTCAGCATCTAAGTTCAAATCCCATTCTTGGTTTGGTTTTAGTTTTAAACTTAGTTTTGCATTTTCAATTTGGACAAGTGAAGAATCAAGTTTGATCTCACTTCCATTGAGTTCCCCCGATAGAGAAAACCATTTGTTTTTTTCTCCAGTTTCCTTTAATTCAATATTTCCATGCATTTCACCAAACAATGGAAAACGAATAAATCCAGAGATGTCAGTAACATGTTCAAATATATCTTCTAATGCCCCAATTTGAAATTCAATTTTGCGAAAGAGTAACGTTTCCTTCGCCATCTGGGACAATACTTGTGATTTGATTTGGAACTCATTCCCAATAAATTCTCGTTCTTCTAAATTTTCCGTAAAATGGAACTTCTCTCGAAACCGAAAACCTTCCAAGAGATAGTTTTCAAAAAATGGTATGATAATGAATGAGTTCTCAAATTCAACCTCTCCATCCATCACAAAACCATTATTTGGATCGGAAGATATTTTACCTTCCCCTGATAAAACTGCAGATTGAACATTTGCACCAAACAAAAAATTGGTGAGTAATATCGCTTCTTCTGAGGGATAATTTTTCCAAAAAAATTCAAATTTATATTCATTCAAATTGGTCTCGGAAAACTCACCTTCTCCTTTGATTCGAGTTGTATTGGGAACCCAAAACCAACCATTTGTATATTTTAAATAAAGACGTTTGTTTTTTCGAAGTAAATCGATATCCCAACCTTCTTTCCAATCTACCAAAGTTGTATCTGATTTTTTAACTGTGAGTTTTGCATCATGAAATCGGATGTCTTTGATACGACTTGTCTGTGCATACTCAATCAACCGATTCCTTAAACTAGTATCTTCGTTTAAAACAAGTTGTGGACTGTAAAAATCAATGCGTTCAACCGTAGGAGATTCTTTGAAATAACTTGAGAGTCGAAAGGTAACTTTTTTTACCTTCAACATATGATCATTAAACGAAAAGTCTTCTTCGTTTGAGACAACCAAATCTTCAATGATGAGTCCTTCTCTTAACGAAAAATCGAGAACCCCGATGTCAACGGCTTTGCCTAATTCTTGGTTGATGGTTGCGGCAACAACTTTACGAAGTTTGACGAGTGGGATCCGATAGTTACGGAGATAAAATTCTAAACCATAGTAAGAGAGGACAAAGAGAAAAAAAACGAAACCAAGAGCTATAAATGAAAATAGAACCCGTTTGTTTTCACGGATTCTATTGAGTACGAATTCTAAGTTTTGTTTCCACTCAAGGAAACGATGTGTTGGGAAAAAACGTTCCAAAAAATCTTAGAGTTTGCCCTCCGGCTGTAACACTTCCAAACATTCTTTTTGAATGGACTTTAAGGTTTCATTGTTAGGAAATTCTTCCAAACCAAGATTTGCGACTTGTAATCCTTTTTGATAAAAACCGGTGTTTTTGTATTCGAATCCCATTTTGAGATAGGTCTTTGCTGCAGTCTCGTAGTAGAATTCGTCTTTTTTCTGATTCCCTTTTGTGTAGGTTTTTGTAAGAGTCGCAAGTGCTGGGTAATACTCTCTTTCTGCTACAAGAGATTGCACTACTAGTTTTTTACGTTCCATTAGGTTCGTATTTTTATCAAGTTTCTCCGATTGGTTTAGGAACTGGATCGCTTTGTTATATTCGTTTTTTCCGATATAGGCTTTCCCCATTGCCAAATTCCACTCAGACAATTGTACAGGATTTGCTTTTGCCTGGTTTACTTGGTTTAGGGTTGTGATTGTTTCTTCATAACGACCTAAATCGAGTAATAACTTTCCCTTTTTGATAATTAATTTGTCACGGGATTCGTCAGATAGTGTAGAGGATTTGAGATCAGCATCGATTGCTTCGATTTGGGCCAAATGAGACCCTGTGTTGATTTTGGAAACTCCTGGGCGGATGGTTTCCTTGTTTGATGCGCAATTTTCAAATGCCACTACCAACAATAGGAGGGTGAGTGGGAGAATCGATTTCATTAGCCTACCTTTAGTTTGTCTAATTCCTCTAAGAAATTCTTAGTTTCTGTGTCTCTATCCTTTGTTTCCATAGGGAAAAAAAGAACAGCGTCCTGAGACAGCTCGTTTAAAAACCGAGAGGGGGCACTCTCGATTTGCTCCCCAAATTTGCGTCTTGTACGAGCCGAAGTCAAGTACAATTTTCGCCTTGGGCGAGTCATACCCACGTAGAGAAGGCGTCGTTCTTCATCGACCACTTCCCCTTCTTCTTCTATAACACGTGAGTTCGGTAAAATTCCCTCTTCGAGTCCCACTAAAAATACTAAATCGTATTCGAGTCCTTTTGACTGGTGCATGGTGAGGAGTTGCACCCTTCTGTCCTCTTCATCTTCTTTCGGTTCATCTTCCATGAGGAGGACTAACCTTTGTAAGAAGTCAAAAATTGTGGCCTTTCCTTCCCTGCCCTCTTCTTCTTCAAAAAAGGACAACATGTTCACAAGTTCACTCAAGTTGTAGATACGGGCTTTGACCACCTTCTCTTCGGTTTCTTCCATGGAAATTTCCCGCTCAAACCCAATTTGAGTGATCATTTCCCGAAGTACCGGTGCGAGTTTCGGAGACATGGCAAACTTCTTTTTGAAGGCATCTACCATTTCTACAAATTGGTAAATTTCTTGTCTGACCTTAGCCTTTACTTCGGGCAAATAGTCGGGACTCTCAATCATTTTATGAAAGATTTCATACAGAGAAAGTTTGTGGGTAAAGGCTTCTTCCTGGAGTTTTTGCATGGTGCCAGGACCTATGCCACGTTTCGGGTAATTGATGATCCGAAGGAGGGAATAATCATCTTTAGGGTTTGCCACGTAACGAAGATACGAAATACAATCTCGGATTTCCTTTCTGTCAAAAAAATTATAACCACCCACTACTTTGTAAGGAATACTCCGGTTGCGAAGTTCTTCTTCGAAGGGACGTGATTGGAAGTTCGTACGAAAAAGGATGGCGATTTCTTTTCCCTTAAATTCATTTTTGATGAGAAGTGTTTGGATCCTTCCTGCCACAAAGATGGCTTCTTCTCTTTCATCGGCAGTTTCATAGTATTCCACGCGTTCGGCGGAAGGGATCCGGCTGTACAAGGTTTTTTCCTTACGGCCTTTGTTGTTTTGGATGAGGGAGTTTGCTGCTTGGATGATGAGTGATGTGGACCGATAATTTTCGAGTAACCTCACCACTTTTGCATGAGGGAATTCCCTTTCAAAATTCAGGATGAGTTGGACATTGGATCCGCGGAATGCATAGATACTTTGGTCATCATCTCCCACCACACAGAGGTTATCACTGTTCCCACGAAAGAGAGATAAAAACTCGTATTGGAGTTGGTTTGTGTCTTGGAATTCATCCACAAGGAAGTATTCGTGTTTTCTTTGGTAATAAGCTGCAATTTCAGGAAACTCAGCTAACAGTCGCTTGGGAAGTAAAATCAAATCATCAAAATCGATGGCATTTTTTTCTTTGAGACCCTCTTCATACAGTGAAAAAACTTCGGCTGCCACTAAATCAAACTCACCAGTGAGACCATTGTCTTTGGGATGGACTTGTGTATTTTTCGCATAGGAGATACGGCGAAGGATTTCTTTTGGAGGGACTTTTTTGGGATCCAGGCGTTTGGATTTTAAAAGGTCGGAAACAAAGGCTTCCTGGTCGGTTCCATTAAAGAGTAAAAACGTTTCGTTGTAACCAAGTTTGGTAATGTGTTCCTTTAGGATCTTAAGACCAAGGGAATGGAAGGTAGAAAGGGTAATCCCTTTCAGTTTTTCTCTCGGAACCATTTTCCGAAGGCGCTCTGCCATTTCTTTGGCACTTTTATTGGTAAAGGAAAGAGCTACGATTTTACTCGCAGGGATTTTGACTCCCTCCACCATATGGGCGATCCGGTTGGTAATGACGCGGGTTTTCCCTGACCCTGCTCCTGCAAAGACAAGAAGGGGACCTTGGATGGTGGAAACAGCTTCCATTTGTGCCGCATTCAATTTCATAGGGAGTCCAGTAAGGGACATAATCCAGTGAAATCAAATGGGGTCGAGTAAAAAAGGTTTGGGAAGTTTACTTAGGGGCCGTTTCCATCCAGGATTTGTTTGGCCCATGGAAATTCAGAAAATTGACAAAAATTTCCTCTTCCAAAATAGGCAATACAGACCGAAACCGCATCCAATCCAAAGTGGAATACAGTGCAATTTCAGATAAACCTACCTTTCCATCGGAAAAGAAATGATTACCACTTAACTCTCGTTTGATGTATTCTAAAATAGAACTGATCCGAAGTGCATTTTTGGTTAAGTAAGGAGCGGCATCTGGTTTGATTCCCTCCTTATTCAAATAAAATAGAAGGATGGCATTGTCGAGGGCTTGGTCAATGGCTGTGAGAAGATTGGCTTCTCTGTAAAAATGATCACCAACTTTGGGACGAAACTTACCATTCCCTTTTATTTCTAAAATATAATCAGTGATGGTGTGGCTATCCCAGATTTTGACATCGTCAGTTTCTAAGTATGGGACTTTCCAAAGTGGATTTTTTTCTCTAAGTTCCTTTTGCCCTGATTCTGTCATCGTATCGACTAATTGGAAAGGAATCCCTAGTTCTAAACAAAGGAAACGTATGCGTCTTACATAAGGGGAAGTGATGCTACCATATAATTTCATAAGGAAAGGTTTTCAAACGATGCTTCTTCTAGCAAGGAGTAAGATTGAAACTTCTAAAAAAAGCTAGTCAATCCTTTGGACTCAAGATTGGATTGGAGGTGGCTTCAAACTACTTCAAAGGAACAAAAACAATTGAAAGAACGAAAAAATTGGAAAGACCTATTCCCGACTCCCATTTATACTCTGGCATCCTTCGATATCAAACTACCACGTTCAGAACAAGAAAAAACCTATTATATTTTAAAATCCAAAAACTGGGTGAATGTGGTTCCCGTCACCAAATCTGGAGAAATTTTACTCATCAAACAATACAGACATGGGATCGGTGAAGACAGTTTAGAAATTCCTGGCGGTATTGTGGATGAAGAAGGACCTGATAGCGAACTAACATCCGTCATTCGAGAATTACGAGAAGAGACAGGGTATGCTACAGACCCAAACAAAATCAAACTGTTGTCAAAATTTTCTGGTAATCCTGCCATGTTTACCAACTGGTCATACTCTTATGTAGCCTATGATGTGGAACCAATGTTTGATGTAGAGTTTGACGAAGGGGAAGATATTGAAATTGTTTTAAAATCACCAAAGGAAGTCAAACAACTGTTACTTGATGGAACCATCCACCACCCCCATATGGCGGCGGCACTCGGAATTTATTTTTTACAAGGTAGTTAGAAACTAACTTTGATAAGGGTAAATATTCATTGGATTCGGAAATTTTGGTTCCATTCTTTAGATCATTCGAATGCTATGATGGAAAACTTCGTTTAGAAAAATCCCCAAGATTTACGAAATCGCTGGAAATTTAAACAGAAGTTTGAGAGAGTATGAATATGAGAAAGTCCATCTTACACACTATCCTAGTACTTATCATAATGTTATGCCAATTCCCAGTAATGGCAGAACCAGATGCGGCATTGGAACCCATTACCATCACCGTCCAAAAGGGAGAAACTCTTTCTCTCATTTCGGAACGCCACCTTTCTGATCCGAAACGTTGGCCAGAACTTCTGAAATACAATAAAATCCCAAATCCCGATTTGATCAAACCTGGTCTTTCCCTTGTAGTGCCTGTTTTTTTAAGAAAGGCTGTGGTAGGTGTTACAGAATTTGTGATGGGACAAGTGGAATGGAATGGCACTGGTGGAAAAGGACCTTGGACTCCACTCAAACTTGGCCAAGAATTACACCCAAATGACCAAATCAAAACCAATGGAAAAGGAAAAACGGACATCCACATCAACCAAGTAGGTATGGTTCGTATCTTAAACAATAGCCATTTTGAAGTCAGAGGTGAAGATAAAAAAGGTGGGCCTGTGACAGTGGCTCTTTTTAAAGGAAGCCTTGATGCAAAAGTGGCAAAAAGTGATCCACCAGTTGCCAATCATAAATTCAATATTGTTAGCCCTTCTTCGACTGCCGGTGTGAGAGGGACTGAGTTCCGTGTGGAACTCGATGAAAAATTAAGTTCTACAATCTCTTGTTTTGAAGGTGTTGTGGATGTGAATGCCCAAGGGAAAACGGTAGAACTCACACAAGGAATGGCAACGTTTGTTGAAAAAGGAAAGTCTCCTGTTCAACCTTATAAAATTCCAGAAGCACCTCGTATCAAAGAAGAATAGAAGGGATATGAAACAAAATCTAACTTTAATCCTCACTTTTTTATTACTGATTTTTAGTTCCCTAGATTCCAAACCAAAAAGGGAACTAAGAATCCTCATCGATGCAGAAGCCGATGCCAATTTTGAATTGGAACTTTGGCAAGAAAAACCAAGTGAAACGGAAGCATCGATTGCGCCAAAACCACCGGAAGTAATTCAGTTCAAAGGGAACCGAATTACTGTGACTCCAAAAGATGACTTCGAATACTTTCGTGTTCGCAGGTTAGGTGAATATGGAGCAAAAGGATTTTGGACCCAAGTGTTCTCTACAAATGTGGACCCTGGTTCTCCTTTGTCTGTTCCAAGAGAATTTGTAACCAAAAAAACATTTGAACCGAAACCAGTTCCGAAAAAACAAGTTTCCGTAATCTCTAACGATAGTTTTGTGATTGTTAAGGAGAAGGAGGTTGGCACTCGGTATTTAACGAAAGACCATATTTATGTATCACCTACCGATGATGCATCGGGTATTGCTGAGGTTCGTTACCGAGTGAATGATGGGCAATGGAATTCGGCAAAGTCCTTAGCTTCGATTCCTTTTACAGAAGAAGGAGAATACAAATTATTTTACTTCTCTGTGGACATGGCAGGTAACAAGGAACCAATACAAATATTAGAATTTATTAGAGATACAATTCCACCAACATCCAATGTAGAGTGGATGGGTACAATGTCCAAAGGAAAAGGGAATACAAACTTTTTATCCCCAACTTCGGCAATTCGATTGGTATCAAAAGACAATCGAAGTGGAGTAAAGGATATTCTGTATTCGGTCACCTGCCAATCAGGTACCCAATCTGAGTTTAAATCCTTTACTACAGACATTTCAGTATTGGGTTTAAAATCAGAATGTAAAGGTTCCTTCCAAATGTTTTATTATGCAGTGGACCAAGTAGGAAATGAAGAACCTGTAAAAACTTTAAATTTCCAATTGGGAAGTGAATCGAATTAATCCTAATTTGGAATTTGTGAATTGCACCCTGATTTTGTAGGAAAACATTGGCTGAATAGAGATGAAAAAAAATCTTTCTTTAGCCATTTTCCAACATAAAGACTTTCGGTTTTTTATTGTCGCAAGGTTTTTTATGGTCCTTGCGATCAATATTCAAGCAACGATTGTTGGTTGGCAGGTTTATGAACTCACTGGTAGTGTATTAGACCTCGGTCTTGTTGGATTATTTGAAGCCATTCCGTCCATCCTCGTCTCACTTTATGCAGGCCACCTAGCAGACCTTAGGGACCGCAGAAATATCATTGTAGTTTGTCTGTTTTTTTTACTCGTCTGTTCCCTCACCTTATTTGCATTTACGGGTCCATTGTTTTATCTATTGGAAACTTATAAGGCATATCCGATATTTTTAGTGATTTTAGTTTCGGGGATTGCACGTGGGTTTATCTCCCCTGCTATTTTTAGTTTTGTAACCCAACTGGTCCCCAGAGAACATTACCCCCATTCAGCAGCTTGGATGGGAACTTCTTTCCAGGCAGGTGCCGTGATTGGCCCTGCTCTTGGTGGAATTGTGTATGGAAGTTTTGGGATCCACTGGGCTTATGGACTTGATTCTATTTGTATTGGTTTACCATTCCTCTTGTTCTTCTGGATTAAAAAACGAAGTTTACCAGAATCAAAAGTCAAAGAACCTCTAAAAGATAGCCTACTCAAAGGTCTAAAATTTGTTTTAAAAAATGAAATCATGTTAGGTGCAATGGCACTTGATATGTTTGCTGTTTTATTTGGCGGAGCCGTAGCCCTTCTTCCTGTATTTGCAAAGGACATTTTATTTGTGGGTTCAGAAGGACTTGGGTATTTGCGCGCAGCACCTTCCTTTGGTGCTTTGATTATGGCCTATTACCTCACTTACAAACCACCACTTGAAAAATCGGGAAAGGTTTTACTCTCTTGTGTATTTGGATTTGGGATCTGTATGTTGGTGTTTGGATTATCCCATTCATTTTATCTCTCCCTATTTGCTTTATTTTTATCAGGTGTATTTGATAGTGTTTCCGTCGTAGTCCGTTCGACCATCATGCAAACGATGACTCCGGAAGATATGCGTGGGCGAGTGAGTGCTATCAATAAAGTGTTTATCGGTTCTTCCAATGAAATTGGTGCCTTTGAATCGGGTATCTCTGCTAAATTTTTGGGGACAGTTGGTTCCGTTGTGTTTGGAGCCACAATGACGGTTCTCATTGTGATGTTTACGTATCGGATGGCACCCAAACTAAAAGAACTAGAGCTAAAAAACTGGGTTTAAAAATGCTTGGAAATTCTCATTTCCATGACAAGTTGGACAAGCTATGTCCGATTTGATCCATGATTCGAAACTTCCCGAAGACAAAAAACACACGCTAATCCTTCTCATACAAACGATGTTAAATGATGTGAACAAACAAATCACACATTTAGGCATCAATAACTACATGAAATTGCAAGAGGATATTGCCAAAATTTTGGTTCCGATCATAGAAGATAAAATGGAATGACTAGTCATTAGAACAAACCAAAGTTTGATTCTGTTTTGCCTTTAATCGGTTTAGCAAAAATACCATCCATCTTGGAATGGTATTTTTTTGTTTGGTATGGCAAAAGGAGATTGTTCGTTTCTCTGTGTGGACCCACATCCAAAGATTTTTACCCTGCCTAAAGTTTGACCTTCCCACTGCAATGGAGTTGGAATCGATAGGAATCAATTCTTTCGGATGACTCCCATCCCAAACCGCAATGGATTGAATTTTTTCTCCATTCGAAAGACCCACATATGTTCCAAGAAAGTAATTTTGTAAACTCAAAGTGATATCAGTTCCCTCACTCATTTCCCAAATAGGATCCCCTTCGACTAATTCCCAATGAAACCTTCCCCATTCTCTTTCCCACAAATGATTGTTTGGAATCCCAACGAAAGCCAAAGATTGTTGGTATGGTTTTGCAAGTGCATTGGAGTTAGAATCAAAACCACCTGATTCTTGGAAAAACAAATTTGTTTCGTACAAGGGATTTTGGAATCTTTTTACTGTATAAGAATGTATCTCCAAGGTTTCATCTGTATCGGGAGAAACTTGGGAAGGTGAGAGTGGGATGGCATTTGTTTCGATCCTTTTCCATTCCTGTAAAAATTCTTTGGTAATGGTTGGGTGACTCATTTTGACAAAGACTTCTTTGTTTTTATCCCTTGCTGAGACAGAATAATTATAAGAGCCAACATAAACGTCCCGTTCGTCGATCACCATTGTTTTATGGTGTAAGAGTCCACCTTTGTAAGAATTCTCTTCATACACGAAGTCAACATTTCCATCTTCCCAGATTAAAGAAGGAAATAGCAAATATTGGCTTAGATAAATTGCCTCTGGATTGGTTTGTTTTGGTGAGTTATAAATTCCCTCTACCCGCACCCCTCGTTTTGAAGCTTCTAATAACTTCAAACTAATGACTGGATCGTAATGTGAGTAGATCAAATATTGAATGGATACTTTTGCAGCATCAATCGCCTCAAGGATTCGTGTTTGGATTTCTAACCCTGCATCAGGTGCAAATAGGTATTCTAAGTTCCCTACTTCAACCACACCCAAAGGATTTTTACCTTCCAATGTGGAAGCAAGCGCATCATATTCGGGTAGTTTTAGATTTTGGATCCAATAAACATTATGATCTGTTTCCAATCCATGTGAAGTAAAATTTCCTGTACCAAGGAACATTCGTTTTCGATCCAGTATCATGATTTTTGTATGGTGAATCCCTGATCCTTCCCAACGTTGTACTTGGAATCCAAACGACTCCAACTCCTTGTAATCCTCATCTTTGTCGCCATATATTTGGACATTCACTCCTTCTCTCTTTTTGGCATAAAGAGCAGAGATGATTTCATAGTCATCAATCGAATACAGATACATACGAATGGATTCATTCGACTTATGAATTTCAGAAAGAATCACATCCTTTATAATTCTCTTTTTTTCTTTTGAAACATTCCTACCTGGGTAGGAAAAATAAATTTCACTGAGTGGACTTGGAAATAAAAAGGAAGACAGATCTAATTTTGATTTTGACGGATGGCAATTCAAAACAAACCATACACTCAAAACAGGAATGAATGGAATAAACTTTTTTTCTATTCCCGTTTTCAAATTTGATACCTTCCATAGATATATCCAAAATTAGAACTAATTCCCATAGATTCCGGTAGATATAACTGAGAAATTCCAACGCCTAATTCAAACCCTTCCTCATCTTTTAGTGCCACTTCCAACATTCCTTCTGAAACAAAAAATTTTTCAAATTGCCTTTTTTGAAAATGGATCCGACCATCCAATAAACCATGCTCGTGGTAAGGCACAAAATAATTCCCGATTAATTTAATTATAACTTGTTGGTATTGGTAAGAAAGGACCAATTCTGTTAAATACCCGAAGGCTCTTCCTTCAATGAGAGCTAAGTTCTTTTCATACCCTGATTCAGTCACGGCGGCCGATGGAAATATTCGAAAAATCTGGGATAGATACGGAGTTTGACTTGGGTGTGTTCCCATTGATACATAACCTTCTTTTACAATCTGATGGTTTTGATTTGTTTCTGCGGTATCAGAAAGAAAATGAGAACTTCTTAATTTAAAATCACCTAACTTTAATTCAGTGCCAACTTGAAATGCCTCACCTGCAATTGGAATGATTCCTGGTGTTTCGGCGATTTGGGAACGAGTCCTGTCACTCCCTTTACACCACAAAAAATCAAACTCAAAAGATAAGTATTCCCATTGAATTCCAAATCCAATATTCCCAGAAAAAATCGAATCCCCATCTGCTGAATTTTTCTTTGTTTCGCTTGGATGGTCTTTTGTGTTTGGTCCAAAACTCCCTAGTTCCATGTAGTGAACTCCTAGTCGTAAAGAATTAGATTCTCCATAATGAATGCCAAAACTATGCCTCCTATGATGGGAACGGTGAAACCCATCATTCTTTTTTTCGGAGGTTGAAAATTCAGATGAGGTTTCATTTCGAAGTAAACCATGAAATTGGTCTTTCGAGAGGAGGAGTGATCCTGAATAAAAATCCCAAATCATCAATTGAAACGTAAGATTTGATTCAGGTTTTATTTCTAAGAATAAACCTTCTCCACCATCATATTGAGTCGAAAAACTTTTAGGTGAAAATAAGTGTTCTCGTCGGCCCACACCTACGAAAAACATTTTGGACTTGTACCCTAAAAAATGATTTTTTCCTAAATAATAATTTCGTAATCCAGTTTCTGGTCCTGTTGTGAGTTTGGCATCCAGGTCCCAATGGATTTGGTTTCGGTTGTTCTTATCTTTTAAACCTACAAAACCTGACTCTCCCGAGCTTCGATTCAAATAACCATCGTTACGAAATACACGACTCCATCTTTGGCTAAAAAAATCCCAATTTGGCACTTCCAAAGGCCTTTTGGTTTGGTTTTCTTTTAAAAATAATTCATATCCATAAATACCAAACTCAAGTCCAATCCCATTCACTTTTGTCAAAGGAATCAAAAACAAAACCAAAAAATAGATAAAAACGTTTGTTAGAAGGTGTGACGGTTTCAATTTTCCTCACGGTAGACTTCAAAGTCATCTGGAGTGGTACCTTCTGCATTTGTTTTCAACCAAAGGTATTCTCCCGTACTTGTTGTCTTACGAAAGTTAGATGCACTTTCCTTATGCCCGAAGGATGAAATGAGAATGGAAACCCCATTACTCTTTTTTCGAAGTTGTAAGAATTCGCCAGATGAGATTCCATTTCCAATCGTTTGTGTTGTGACAACCGTGATCAATCGATCTGATTCGGAATGAAAGATCGGTAAGTACCAATCTTTACCATCAGGATCCACAATCCAGGCACATTTGGAAGGTGGTAAAACTGTATCGTTTGTGATAAATCCTTTTCCATTTTTACCAGTTGGTGTTCCATTCGGAAACCGAGATTGGTAAGAAACCAAATCGTCTGTTGATGTTTCATCTTCAATTAGATACGAACTCAAATCCTCTGAGTTTCCAGAACGATTGCATACATAAACCCATTCATTCTGTGAGAGAAAAGGATTCGGATAAATAGCTTCAATTTGAATCGGTCCCTTTTTTTCCAAAAATCCAATTGGTTTGATTAGATTTGGATGTGAAAAATAAGAATACATCTGCTCTTCTGAGTGACCAGAGAAAACATTCGTTAAATCCAAGTTAAATTGTAAGTCAGACAATGGTAGCATAGAGATTGGTAATTTCTGTCTCTGGTTTCCAAAAAGAAAAGAACCAACGTTTCCTAACGGTGAATTTGCCGAGTAACCAACTTGGTCTCTTAATTTTACAATTTCCAAACTGGAAATTTTTTCAACACCCGGACTCCTCCATAATCCTGGACAAGGAAACGAACTTACCATTGATGATGAAAAAAGGATGGGTGCAATTTCGGGGTGAAGGGAACGAGTGTTGTCGTAAGATTTTTCTTTTATAAGGGCATCACTCCATATTATTAAACGATTGTTAGATGTAATTTTTTCAAAGTACGACAAAGATTTAAAGGATTCGCCAAAAAAACCAGAAGGCAAATGGTAAATGTTTTCACCATTACATAGATTTGGTTCGTATCCAAAGGTTACAATTTTAGTGCCACTCGGTTTCCAATAGAAATAGTCTTTCTTTTCACTCGATTGAAATGAACCAATCCCTTCTTCCCCTTCAATGAATCCGAAATCAAAAAATGGATACGGGTTTTGTGCCAGTTCTAATAGCGAACTGCCAATGAAATTGATTTGGTTTGTTTCATGTACACCAGGGCTCAACTGAAATCCATAAGAAAGTAATCTTGGATCACTCAGAATTCGGGGATGAGGAATCTCTTTCTCTTGGACAATGATAGAAAACCGATTTTGGTTTCCTTTTCGAAGTAAATGAAAACGATTTGGATCAAACTCTACAGAGATACTCTCTTCTGATAAACGACTTTGGATGAGAAATGGAGGGATTTGAAACATTTGTTTCGGGATAGTAAATGGTTTTTCCCTTTCTAAAAGATTCCAACCTAACCAACGTTCCTTAGTCATTAGGAAAATTCCATTCTGATTTAGAATTTCTTCTTTCGCCGAAAATGGATAAACATTACCATTCAAAATCCAATTTAAGGATGATAAATCGCAAGTTGTGCCTTCATTTCGAAATTCAAAGTAAGCAGGAAAAGGGAAATTTGAATCCGTTTCGTTTCCTGGATAAAATTCTGTGAGATGGATCTGACTTGGAAAACATTTGGGGATTGTATTTGAAATGGAATTTTCTTCCAGGTAGTTTGGCAAACCGGGATTACCGCAAAAATATCCTTCAGTTTCCCATAGTTTTTTTTGGTCACGGCAAGAAGTAGTTCTCCACTGTTTTGCAAAATATTCCTCACCTTGTTTGAAATCAAACGAGGCATCATACAACACCGATTCTCCAAATCGAATGGTTTCCGTTGTTCCCAGTTGTGATAAAAATTGTTTGGGGATGAGTATCCCTTGGTATTTTGGATTGTCTGATAAAAGTAGGATTCCATGGGGTAACATGACTCGGCTACGTTTTCGGAAATCTTCCGATTGGAATGTGATTGTAACTCCATCCTTTTCCCTTTCGAGTGTTTCCGCGTAAGGACAGATCACCTTATCTTTTGTATTCTCCCATTCTAAATAACGCAAATAGTCAGATTCTGAATGACGGAACAATTCTGATATGTTAGGTGAACCAATCTCACAACTTGTAATCCAATTTTGGTTTTGGCTTAAGACCAAATCGAGAACCTTCTCCACAGGAGGGCATGGAAATTCGAAGACAATTGTTGGGGTTTGGTTTTCCGTATCAGAGAGTGAATACGAACGGTAAACAACCTCACATTCTGAATTTGATTTTTGCAAAAAAATAGGATGAGGGATTGCAAAACTTTGGTACGTCACAAGGCCTGTTGAGAACACTTGTTCCTTCCACTCTATGATTGGATCCATTTCCTTTCGTTTCTCTTTCCATTTCCCCAATGTTGAGAATGAAAGATTCCAACCCTTTCCAAATTCAAAAAACGTTTGGTATTCTGATTTTTGATTTTTTAAAAGAGAAAAACCTGTTTTCCAACGTTTGGAACTCTCTTCATTCAGTTTGGAACAAATCCTAAATTTTGCACCTAACTCTAATTTGTATAATGAGATGGGAATGGAATACACACAAAAAATCCCATTTTCATAATGGAATAGTTCATTTGAATCTGGTAAATTGAGTGACGAATCCTTTGTTCCATATTCAAAAAAAAATTCAGGAATCTCTCCTAAAGTATCATCATAAAAATAAAATGGAGATTGGTTCTGTGAAGTACATGAGACTCCGAAGACAATAAAGATGAGTAAAAATTGTTTCACCTAACCACTCCTTCTCAAAGAAGTAGTTAAAAATCTTTATCTCGGTTCTATTTTTTTTAAGGATTGAATGTTATTATAAATTTTTTCAGCAAGTACAGGCCCTATGCCTTGTACTTTTTCCAATTCTTCTTTTGTTGCATCAGTGACTTTCTTTTTTGATTGGAAATACATCAGAATATTTTTTCTTCTACTCGCTCCGATATCGGGGATATCATCCAAAATGGATTTGAGAGCTTTTTTCTTCCTTTGTAAACGTTGGAAGGTAACACCAAACCTGTGGGCTTCATCCCGTACATTACGAAGGAGTCGCATCATGGGGGAATGGATATCG